>Ga0209024_1000165_pt1 | contig 134216 bp, 111 predicted proteins | sample AutmiccommunBRH5_FD_187380 | JGI IMG/M metagenome (GOLD analysis project Ga0209024, IMG submission 187380) | Deep subsurface microbial communities from Mt. Terri, Switzerland - Autotrophic microbial communities BRH/5 (SPAdes) (version 2) | ecosystem: Environmental > Aquatic > Deep subsurface >...
GATCGACCATCCAATGGTTGAGTTGGGCTCGAACATGCGCCAAAGAGCCTCGATAAGAGTATAACAGGTAACGGACGAATCCTATGGCAGGCCACAGTAAATTTAACAATATCAAGCACCGCAAGGGTGCGCAGGACAAGAAGCGCGCGGCTCAGTTTTCCAAGCTGTCGCGCGAGATCACCGTGGCGGCCAAGTCGGGCATGCCGGATCCGGATTTCAATCCGCGGCTGCGCCTCGCGGTCAACAGCGCCAAGGCAGTGTCGATGCCGAAGGACAATATCCAGCGCGCGATCGACAAGGCGTCGGCAAACGAGGGCGATGACTATAGCGAGGTCCGCTACGAGGGTTTTGGCCCGGGCGGCGTATCCCTGATCATCGAGACGCTGACCGACAATACCAACCGTACTTTTACCAATGTTCGCACGATTATGTCGCGAAATGGAGGAAATCTGGGCGAAAGTGGCTCTGTTTCGCACGGTTTTGACCGGGTCGGCTACATCCACTATCCTGCCAGCGTCGGCGACGAGGAGAAGGTCCTCGAAGCCGCGATGGAAGCGGGCGCCGAAGATATTTCATCCGACGATGACGGCCACGAGATCTGGACGGCGATGGAAGACCTGCACGAGGTGTCCGGCGCGCTGCAAGCGGCGCTGGGCGAGGCGGACAGCGTCAAGCTTGCCTGGCGGCCTTCGGTACAGGTTGAAGTGGATCAGGAACAGGCAGAAACGCTGCTCAACCTGATCGACCTGTTGGAAGAGGATGACGACGTCCAGACCGTCTGGGGAAATTTTGACGTGTCCGACGAAATCATGGAAAAACTGAACGCCGGGTGATGTGGGAATTCGTCGCCAAGGCCGCCCTCGCAGGCGTGATCGTGGCTCTGGTGGCGGCTATCGCGCAACGTCAGCCGAGCTTCGGTGCGCTGGTCGCTTCCCTCCCGCTGATATCGATACTGGGCATGATCTTCCTGTGGTGGGCGCGTCCCGACGCGGAAAACATGGCGCTGCACGCCGAGGCGACCTTCTGGTATGTGCTTCCATCTCTTCCAATGTTTCTGCTGATCCCGATGATGCTGCGCAACGGCATCAGCTTCTGGCTGTCCCTGGCAGCCGGGTGCTTGCTGACGGTCGGCCTCTACCTGATCATGTCCTTTGTCGGGCGCCGCATCGGGCTGCCCATCTGAAATGATCATTCTCGGCCTCGATCCCGGACTCGGCACCACCGGCTGGGGCGTGATCCTGGCGGACGGCAACCGCCTGTCACATGTCGCCAATGGCCAGATCAGGACCGATGCGAAAATGGCGCTGGCGAGCCGCCTGCTCCAGCTCGACCTCGAACTGACCGACCTGCTGCTGGAATATAAGCCGGATGGCGCGGCGGTCGAGGAAGTCTTCGTCAACAGCAATCCGCAGAGCACCCTGAAACTGGGGCAGGCGCGCGGCGTGGTGCTGCTTGGTGCCTCGCGGACCGGGATCGAGGTCGGCGAATATTCGGCGCGAACGGTGAAGAAATCGGTGGTCGGCGTCGGCAAGGCGGACAAGGACCAGATGCAGGCGATGATAAAAATTCTGCTGCCCGGGGTGAAACTGGCCGGCGCGGACGCCGCCGATGCGCTGGCGGTGGCAATAACCCATGCGCATCACTGGAAGCGATAGTCGGTCGAATCACCGTTCGTCCTGAGCCTGTCGAAGGACCATGAAGCGCGCGAATCCGTACTTTGACAGGCTCAGCACGAACGGAACTGGACTTGTGCCGCCCTTGCATTAATACAAGCCCATGATCGCAAAACTCACCGGTACCATCGACGAAATCGGCACGGATAATCTCGTGCTAGATGTTCAGGGCGTCGGCTATCTTGTCTTCTGTTCGTCGCGCACCATTGCCGCGATCGGCGGGGTGGGGGATGGCGCGACCATCTATACCGAGATGCAGGTCAGCGAGACCGACATGCGACTGATGGGCTTTGCCAGCGGCTCGGAACGCGACTGGTTTCGCCTGCTGATCTCGGTGCAGGGGGTCGGCGGCAAGGTCGCGCTGGCGATCCTGTCGGCGCTGGAGCCGGGCGATATTTCGCGGGCCGTCGCGACGGGCGACAAGGCGATGGTCACGCGGGCCAATGGCGTCGGGCCGAAGCTGGCGCTCAGGATTGTCAACGAGTTGAAGGACAAGGTCGGCGCGATAGCGTTGGATCCGGTTGTGGGAGCCGGAGGCGTTGTGCATGCGCCCTCGAGCAACAGCGCCGATGCGGTCAGCGCGCTGCAGAATCTGGGGTTCAAGCCGGCGGATGCGAGTGCAGCGGTGGCGGCGGCGGATGCCGAGGCAGGCGATGGCGCGACGCTGGATGCGCTGGTCCGGCTGGCGCTGAAAAAGGCGGCACGGTGATGACTTCCTGTTCTCGTCATCCTGAACGTTTTTCAGAATCCCGACCGGTGGGGTACGCTGTTTGCCAAATCGCACGAGATGCTGAAACGGGTCCAACATGACGAATGAGGTGCACAGCGAGCGCATGGTTTCCGGGGAACGCAAAGTCGAAGACATCGACGCCGCCCTGCGTCCGAAAACGCTCGACGAATTTGTCGGGCAGGAGGCGGCGCGCGGGAATTTGCGGGTGTTTATCGAGGCGGCGCGGTCACGCAAGGAGGCGCTTGACCATGTCCTGTTCTTTGGCCCGCCGGGTCTGGGCAAGACAACGCTGGCGCAGATCATCGCGCGGGAACTGGGGGTCGGCTTTCGCGCCACTTCCGGTCCGGTCATCGCCAAGTCTGGCGATCTGGCGGCGCTGCTGACCAATCTGGAAGAGGGCGATGTCCTGTTTATCGACGAGATCCACCGGCTCAATCCGATGGTGGAGGAAATTCTCTATCCGGCGATGGAGGATCGTGCGCTCGATCTGATTATCGGCGAGGGGCCGTCGGCGCGGAGCGTGCGGATTGACCTGCCGGCCTTCACCCTGATCGGGGCGACCACGCGGCAGGGGCTGCTGACTACGCCGCTGCGCGACAGGTTCGGTATTCCGGTGCGGCTCAACTTCTATTCCACCGAAGAGCTGGAGAAAGTCGTCCATCGCGCCGCGCGGCTGCTCAATCTCGATATTGCGCCCGATGGCGCGACCGAAGTGGCGCGCCGGGCGCGGGGCACGCCGCGGATTGCCGGGCGCTTGCTGCGGCGGGTGCGGGATTTTGCCAATGTCGCGGGGACCATTACGGTTGATCGCAAGGTTGCCGATGATTCGCTGACCCGGCTGGAGGTCGACCATATCGGTCTTGACGCCATGGACCGGCGTTACCTACATATGATTGCCGATATCTACAAGGGCGGCCCGGTTGGCGTCGAAACGCTGGCGGCCGGATTGTCGGAACCACGCGACACGATCGAGGAAGTGATCGAGCCCTATTTGATCCAGCTTGGCTTGATTGCCCGGACGGCGAGAGGGCGCGCGCTCAATGATCGGGGGTGGAAGCATTTGGGCCTGAATCCGCCTGCTGGAAAAGAGGTGGATGGCGAGTTGTTTGACTGATTTGCTCCGCACTTGATGCGGAGCTTTGGATACAGACAATGCCACTAGCCGCCAGAGCTCCGCATCAAGTGCGGAGCACCACTATTTCTCGATCTGTTCCTCCGGCGCCCAGCAGGCATGGGTACCGCTCGATATCCGGTGCGGCAGGATGATCGTGCAGACCGGACCAGCGGCCAGATTCTGCGCATCGAGGATGATGCATTCCGAACGGTCCTGTTTCATATCGGTGATGAAGCTGATCAGATAGCCGTCATCCTCTGACTGCGCATTGGCGCGCGGGATGAACGGGGCTTCCGAACCGAAGCGCTGTTCGCCAAAGGTATAATGCTCCGCTGCACCGTTCGCCAGATCATGTTTGGTCAGGCCGTTGAACAGGAACCAGCCCGGTTCGCCGGTCACGCTATAGACATAGCGATAGGGCTTTCCGGCATATTGCTGGTTGAACATGCCAAATTCGACCGGATAGTCGTCGAACAATGTCTCTTCGCTGGTCTCTCCGGTCTTCAGGTTGAATCGCCAGCGGTGCAGCTCGGGCCTGAAACTGTGCAGGTCGAGACTTGCGCCCATGCTTTCATAGCCGGAGGGAAAATCGGTCAGCGGCGGTGGCATCGGGTCGTTCTGGAAATAGCCGTCGAGCACGACTTCATCGCCATCCTCGAATGCGTTGGCCCAGTGAAGCACGTAGGTCGGTTTGGCATCAAACCACTGAATGTCTTCCGGCTGGCCCCGGCGCGGCATGATCCCGAAACGGGTCGGCAGATCGGGATGCCAGGACGGTATCCGCAGCTTGCGTTCGAAAAGTTCCTCTTTCCAGAACAGCGGGCAGTCGTTGAAAATGACGAAATTCCCGGTGAACGCCATATCATGGGGCAGGCGTGGGCCGGGCAGGTCGATCGGGACCAGATGCTTCAGCCGGTTGTCGGGACCGACCACGCCATATTGCAGATAGGGTTTCTCGATCGCATGGTTGAAGAACAACAGTTCGCCGGTCGCCTCGTCGACCTTGCAATGGGCCGATATTCCGTGCTCCGGCACCCAGCCGGCCGGGCCGAGCGTGGCCAGCGTTTCCGGGTCGAGCCGATAGCCTTCACCACAGAGGTAGAAGGTCGAGAGGATCGCCCCGGCGTGGACGACCACGTCGGTCGAGCTGCTGTCCTTGACGCTGCCATGGGCGGTCATGCCCGGCCGCAGCGCATCGTGCGGATTGCCCATCAGGCCGGGCCAGAGCGGCCCGCCCGCTTGCTGCTCGGCTTCGAACCCTTCGGTGCGGACAAAGCGGTTGCGATAGGTCGCCTTGCCGTTCTTGATCCGGAGGGTGTGGATCATCCCGTCGCCATCAAAGGGATGATAACGGCCGATGCTGTCATGTACCGGATTTTCGGTATTGCGGACGTAGAGTCCGTCGATATCCTCAGGTATCTCGCCGATTATCTCCAGATCGTCCGTATCCAGCTCATCGAAAACCGGCGTCCAGGCCCCATTGCGATAGGGATGGTCATTCGGCTCCAGCGTTGCCTTCACCTGATTGACCGGCGTTGCCATCAGTCGCGCAGCAATTCGTTGATGCCGGTCTTGGACCGGGTCTGCGCATCGACGGTCTTGACGATCACGGCACAATAGAGCGATGGTCCCGGCATGCCGTCGATATTGACTTTCGGGGGCATGGTGCCTGGCACAACGACGGAATAAGGCGGCACTTCGCCGATCCAGATCTTGCCGGTGACCCGGTCGACGATCTTGGTGGACGCACCGAGATAGACGCCCATGGAGAGTACCGCGCCCTCGCCGACACGAACACCTTCGGCCACTTCGGCACGGGCGCCGATAAACGCGCCATCCTCGATGATCACCGGACCGGCCTGCAGCGGTTCGAGCACGCCGCCAATACCGGCACCGCCAGAGATATGTACATTCTTGCCGATCTGCGCGCAGCTGCCGACTGTTGCCCAGCCGTCAATCATGGCACCTTCGTCGACATAGGCACCGATATTGACGAAGCTCGGCATAAGCACAACGCCCTTGCCGATAAACGCGCCCTGGCGGACGATCGAGCCGGGGACCGAGCGAAAGCCGGCCTCGCGGAAGCGGTTTTCGCCCCAGCCGGCAAATTTGCTGGGCACCTTGTCCCAGTGATTTGCGCCGCCGGGTCCCTCGATCAGATGATTGTCGTTGAGGCGGAAAGACAGCAGTACGGCCTTCTTGAGCCACTGATTGACGACCCATGCGCCATCCTTTTTCTCCGCGACGCGCGCGGTGCCGTTGTCGAGCATGGCCAGCGCCTGGTTGACCGCATCGCGTTCCGGTCCCTGAGTGGTGACGCTCAGCGATTCACGCTTGTCCCAGGCGATGTCGATGATCTTCTGCAATGCTGCGGTCATATTGCTTGTTCTTCCTTGGCGCTGTGGAGGCCGGTAACCCAGCTTTCCAGATCGGTAATTTCATGGTCAATATAGTCGGGATCATGTTCGCGGCCAGCCCATTCTGCTCCGGTGTTGATCCACACGGTGGTCATGCCCAATGTTTTCGCCGGACGCAAATTGCGCGCCATGTCCTCGACAAAAAGCGCGCGGGTCGGATCGATGCCGGTGGCGGCAATCATGCTGTGATAGGCGCCATCCTGCGGCTTTGGCACGAGGCCGGTATCCAATATGTCATGCATCTGGTGAAACAGGCCGTCGAGACCCCGTTTTTCCAGCACCCGTTCGGCATAGGGCCGGTCGGCGTTCGTGAAGACGAGCTTCTCGCCGGGCAGTGCTTCGATCGCCGCCCGCACGAGCGGCGCGGGTGACAGGCGATCCATGTCGATATCATGGACAAAATCTAGGAAATCGCCGGGATCGGTGCCATGATGGTGCATCAGGCCGGCCAGCGTGGTGCCATGATCGTGAAAAAATGTCTTCTGGATTCTCCGTGCCTCGACCATATCGCAATCCAGAGCGCGGGCGATATATTCGCCCATCCTGATATCGATCAGAGTGAACAGGTCGCACTCGGCCGGATAGAGCACATTGTCGAGATCGAAGATCCAGTGATCGACATGGGAAAGTTCGGGTGGCATGCGGCAATCGCCTAAACACCGTTTCCGCCAATCACAAGCGGCAATATTGGTCAGGCGCGGGCGCCTGCATCCTCGACACTGGCGCTATTGTGGCGCAGCGCTTTCAGCACCGTCTCGACAATGCCATCCGCATCCAGTCCGGCTTCCTTATATTGCACATCCGGTTTGTTCTGATCCTGGAATATGTCGGGCAGCCGCATTGTGCGGATCTTGAGCCCCGCGTCGGTCAGGCCGTTGTCGGAGGCAAAAGTCAGCACATGGGCACCGAGACCGCCGACGGCGGCTTCCTCGACCGTTACCGCGACTTCATGGGTGGTCAGCAACTTGCGGATCAGCTCTTCATCGAGCGGTTTGGCAAAGCGCAGGTCGGCAACGGTTGTGCTGAGTCCTCTGGCATCGAGCCGTTCGGCCGCCTTTTTCGCTTCCTCGAGCCTTGCGCCAAGCGACAGAATCGCGACCTTGGTGCCCTGCTTGATGATACGGCCCTTGCCGATTTCCAGTCGTTCGAGCTTTTCCGGAATCGGGACGCCGGTGCCGTTGCCGCGCGGGTAACGAAAGGCAATCGGTCCGCTGTCGTGCAACGACGCGGTATAGGTCATATGGGCCAGTTCCGCCTCGTCGGCTGCCGCCATCACCACCATATTGGGCAGGGTCGCCAGATAGGTGACATCGAAGGACCCGGCATGGGTGCTGCCATCGGCGCCCACCAGTCCCGCCCGGTCGATCGCAAAGCGGACCGGCAGGTTCTGGATCGCCACGTCATGGACGACCTGGTCATAGGCGCGCTGCAGGAAGGTCGAGTAGATCGCGCAGAAAGGCCGCATGCCCTGTGCTGCCAGACCGGCAGCAAAGGTGACGCCATGCTGTTCCGCAATGCCGACATCAAAGGCCTTGTCCGGATGAGCCTTGGCAAATTTGTCAACGCCGGTGCCCGAAGGCATGGCTGCGGTGATCGCGCAGATTTTCGGATCGCTGTCGGCCAGCTTGGCCAGTGTTTCGCCAAAAACATTCTGATAGGCAGGCGGTCCGCCGCCCGGTCCCTTGTCCTGCTTGCCGGAGATAACATCAAATTTGGCTACGCCATGATATTTGTCGTCGGCTTCCTCGGCAAATTTATAGCCCTTGCCCTTCTCGGTGACGACATGGATCAGGCAGGGGCCTTCCGCCGCGTCGCGCACATTTTCAAGGATCGGAATCAGATGGTCCAGATTGTGACCGTCGATCGGGCCGACATAATAGAAGCCGAGTTCCTCGAACAGCGTCCCGCCCATGGTCATGCCGCGGGCATATTCGTCGGTTTTCCGAGCCGCATCATAGAGCGCCTTGGGCAACCTGGCAGCGATCCGGCGGGCCAACTGGCGCACCCCGAGAAATTCGCGGGACGATACGATGCGAGCGAGATAGGCGGAGAGTCCGCCCACGGGTGGCGCAATCGACATGTCATTGTCGTTGAGAATGACGACCAGCCGGTTGCCGGCGGCCTCGGCATTGTTCATTGCTTCATAGGCCATGCCGGCACTCATCGCGCCGTCGCCGATAACGGCTATGCCGCGGCCGGGCTTGTTGTTCAGCTTGTTGGCAATCGCAAAACCGAGCGCTGCGCTAATCGATGTGGAACTATGCGCCGCACCGAAAGGATCATATTCGCTTTCGGACCGCTTGGTGAAACCGGAGAGGCCGCCGCCCTGGCGCAGGGTCCGGATGCGGTCGCGGCGTCCCGTGATGATCTTGTGCGGATAGCATTGATGGCCGACATCCCAGATCAACCGGTCTTCGGGGGTGTTGAAGACGTAATGAATGGCTGTGGTGAGCTCGACCACGCCCAAACCAGCGCCCAGATGACCCCCGGTCGTGGACACGGTATCGATGACTTCGGCGCGCAACTCATCGGCAAACTGACGGAGCTGCACGGGCTTCAACTTGCGTAAATCGGCTGGAAAGGAGACGTTGTCCAGCAATGGTGTACTCGAAACCGGCATATTCACTCCCTGTTTGATTCCAGCTTTAACGGCATCGCGCTGCTCTGTCGAACTTTCAGCAGGCTGCCCATTAATATTTGCGAACGAGCGGGAGCGATCAATTGCATTTCTGGCAAATGCCGCGCACCTCGATTACCGGGCGGATGGATTTGAATCCCGCAATTTTTGCGACTTTGCGGACTTGTTGCGACAAGAAGTCGTCGTCGACATGGGTTGCTTCGCCGCACCGGTCGCAGACCAGGAAGGTGCAGTCATGTTCGCAGCCGGGATGGCTGTTGGCGAGATAGGCATTGGCGCTTTCTATCCGCATCGCGAGATTGTTCGCCACGAACAGGTCGAGGATCCGGTAGACGCTGTTCGGTGCGACACGTTTGCCGCGGGCGGCAGAAACCAGCTCAGCTATGTCATATGCCGAAGCAGGACGAGAGAAGCCCGCCAGCGCGTCAAAGATGGCGGCCCTTGTCTCGGTCCACTTTTCACCTGATTTTTCGAGATTGACGCGTGCCGCATCCGCTAAAGAATCGCCGTGATGCTCAAGATGATCATGTTTTCCCATGGGGATAATTTAGGGAAGTTTCGCCGCAAGGGCAATGGGGCGCAATCAATGGGTGGCGCGGTAGTTCAGATCATGAGCCAGTGCGAGCAATCCGACGCCCAGCATGGTATAAAGAATCTCCTGGCTGCCATGTCCACCCTCGTGGCCGATGGCGATCGCGCCCATCATCATGCCCAGACCCAAACTGCCGATGGCTACCGGCATGATATAGCCATGATCGACCACGCCGCGTCCCAAAGTGAACAAACCCAGCGCGATGGCCACGCCCAGACCGATCTCATGGATCAGGGGATCCAGCAGCAGGCCGGCCGCGGAAGACAGGATCGCGACAAAGGCAATGGTCGAGACGCAATGCACAAGGCACAGGCCGGATAGCAGTACGGCCAAACGATCCCACTGGCCATCCCTGACCAAACGACCATTTTTATCCCAGAATTTTGCTGTCGTAAACACGACTCACTGTCTCACTTTATGTTGCGTTCAACCGACATAGGAACATTCATGTTAAGATACAACATAACATTTTACCTATTTCACTGGTTTGTCGGCGTTTCTGGTTGTCAGACCGGATTTTTCGTACCAAATAGCGGCGCATGACCGATTCAGTCGCCGTGAACCTGCCGTCTGGTGCAACAAGAAACCGCCCGATAGCGATATCAAACTGGCTTTACTCGGTTGCCTTTCTGGTATTCATCATGGTCGTCGTTGGCGGTATCACCCGACTGACCGAATCCGGACTGTCGATCACCGAATGGAAGCCGGTCACCGGCGCGCTGCCACCGCTGAGCGAAGCAGACTGGCTGTCGGAATTCGAGAAATACAAGCAGATTCCGGAATATCTGGAAATCAGCGGGCCGGCCGGGATGACGCTGGCCGACTTCAAGTTCATCTATTTCTGGGAATGGGTCCACCGGCTGCTCGGACGGCTGATTGGTGCAGCCTTCGCGCTGCCGCTGCTGTGGTTTGCGGTCAAGCGTTCTATCCCGCCAGGCTATGGCTGGCGTCTGGTTGCGCTGCTGGCACTGGGCGGCTTGCAGGGTACGATCGGCTGGTGGATGGTCAGTTCCGGCCTCAGCGAACGCACGGATGTCAGCCATTTCAGACTGGCCGCCCATTTGCTGACGGCGCTGTTCATCCTGGGAGGACTGGTCTGGACTGCACTTGACCTGCGCCAGCTGGCGCGGGGCAATGAGCGGTCGGCGCGCATGACCGGGCTGGGGATGGTGGTGGTGGTCGTATTATTCGTCCAACTGCTATTTGGCGCGTATACTGCCGGCCTGAATGCAGGCTATGTCTCCAACACATGGCCGTTGATGAATGAATATTTCATCCCTGGCGGGATCGACTGGACCGCAGGCATCTGGACGGCGCTCAACAATGATCCTTATCTGATCCACTTCATCCATCGCTGGTGGGCTTGGGTGGTGGTCGGTTTTCTGGTCATGCTCGCGCGGAAGGTCCGGCCATTCGATCGCCGCGCATCAGTCGCGATCCATATCGCCTTTGGCAGCCAGATATTGCTCGGCATCGCAACAGTGATGACCGGGATCGACATCTATCTGGCGGTCCTGCATCAGGGAGTGGGCGCGCTGGTCGTTGCCTCGACGGTCTGGGGCGTGCACCTCCTGGGTCGTGTGCCTCGATGAGTAGCAGGGTATCCCTGATTTATTCGACCGTTGGTTCTGCAGAAGAAGCAAGGAGTGTTGCGCTTGCCTTGCTCCAAGAAAAACTGATTGCATGCGCCAATCATCTGGCACCGGTAGTGTCTCACTATGAATTCGAGGGCGATTTCCATGAAGAACGGGAGTTTCCGGTGCTCCTGAAAACCTCGGCCGACCAGAGCGGACCAGCGATGGCGCGGCTGGCCGCCTTGCACAGCTTCGATACGCCAGCGATTTTGCAATGGGTCGTCGATAAAGCCGAGCCAAATTATGAAAAATGGCTTCTGGGTCAGGTCAAAAACTAGACTGGGTATCTTGATACCCGTTTGCGAAGCCCCACTTTCGCTTGACTTGACGCGAATATAGCGTCAATAGCGCCCCAGTTTGCCGGACTCCTGCGAATCAGGATCGTTCGGCATTTGTTATTTGAATTCCATTCTCCAAGAAGGAGCCACCCCATGAAGGGTATCACCAAACAGACCCAGTCGGCCAAGCCTGCTGAAGTCGAAAAGAAATGGCATATCGTTGATGCCGAAGATCTGGTCGTTGGCCGGGCCGCCTCGATCATCGCCAACATCCTGCGCGGCAAGCACAAGCCAAGCTACACCCCGCATGTCGATTGTGGCGATCATGTCATCGTGATCAACGCCGAAAAGGTGAAGTTCACCGGCAACAAGACCAAGCAGAAGACCTATTACAAGCACTCCGGCCATCCTGGCGGCATCAGCGGCATAACCGCCGAGAAGGTCCTCGAAGGCCGTTTCCCCGAGCGGGTGATGGAAAAAGCCGTTGAGCGGATGATCCCCAAGGGTCCGCTTGGCTTTGCCCAGATGCGTGCTCTGCATGTTTTTGCTGGCACCGAGCATCCTTATGCCGGCCAGAACCCGGTGGCGCTCGACGTCGCATCGATGAACCGTAAGAACAAGGTGGGCGCATAATGTCTGATGTAAAAACCGATCTCGCTGATCTGAAGGATATCGCTGGTGCCGCAGTAGTTGACGCACCAGCGGCAGCTGAAGGCGATGCGGCTCCTGCAGCCGTTGAGCCACCCGTATCCACCATGCCGCTGCGTGAGCAGGAACTGGACAAATTTGGCCGCGCCTATGCGACCGGTCGCCGGAAAGACGCGGTTGCCCGCGTATGGCTGAAGCCCGGCAAGGGCAAGATCACGGTCAATGGCCGCGATCAGGAAACCTATTTCGCCCGCCCGACCCTGCGTCTGGTGCTCAATCAGGTTTTCGCCATAACCGAACGCGAAGGCCAATATGACGTTGACGTCACGGTCAAGGGCGGAGGCCTCTCCGGACAGGCCGGTGCGGTCAAGCACGGCATTTCCCAAGCGCTGACCAAATATGAGCCGACGCTGCGTGCGACAGTCAAGGCGGCAGGATTCCTTACCCGCGACAGTCGTAAGGTCGAGCGGAAGAAATATGGCAAGGCGAAGGCGCGCAAGAGCTTCCAGTTCTCCAAGCGTTAAGCGTCTCCCCATCGAATTGCAGAAAAGGCGGCCTGCGGGTCGCCTTTTTTATGCCTCGGGACAATTATACCGTCCGGGATCCGGGAGCAGGTTGCTGCGGATCGCTGAGTGCGGCCCGGCTGGAGACGAAAAGGATGATTGTGGTCAATATCGCCGATATCAGCATCACCCAGGCCGCTCCGATCGTGCCGAAGGTGGGCAGAAATATGACCAGCAGCAATCCCAGCGCCACCAGGCCGACAACGCGAGCGATGAGAGCTGTGTGCGCGCGCCCGGCGGCCTGTAGCAGCGGCTCCAGACCGAGGCCGGCCAGGCTGATGATGGTCGCGGCACCCAGCAGCAACAAAAGCGGGTAGGCGGCGAGATACTCAGGGCCGGAAATCAGGGCGATGAGATTCTGGCCCAGCAACAGTAGGCCGATGAAGAGGATGCCGCCACTGATCGCTGAAACGCGCAGGGATCGCCAGAAAAGGGCGCGTGATTGGCGTGACTGACCGATGGCGAACAATCGGGACAGTTCGGCAAACAGCGGACGGGCAAATACTTCCGCAAGCCGATTGAGGCTATTGGCAATCTGATCTGCAAGGCGGAACAGGCCTGCCGCAGCGGGGCCGACAAAGAAACCGACGATGACAACCACCAAACGTTCGCGGATCACGCTGACCAGATAGGCGAGATTTGTGAACAGGAGAAAGGCAAGAAATTGCTTCCGGCTGGGCGGCGCTATCGCGATACTTGCCGTATCCTGCAGCGGATAGATCGTGTCGTGACGCCGCCACACCATCAGCCACATCACGAGGAAACTGATAAACTCGGAAAGCCCCCAGACTATCAGAAAGCCGGTCATTGAGGGCAGGGTTACAAACAGGAGCAAGGCTCCGGCGAAACGCACTATCGGGATGATGGCATCGCCGAGGGCATTGCCGCCGAAGCGATCCTGGGCCCGCAATATACCGGTTGGCGTCGATCGCACCGACAGGAAAACAATCACCCCATAGCCCATTATCGCTTGCTGTATCTGTGCACTCCAGCCGAATTGTGCTGCGCCGTATGGAAGCATCAGCCACAAGGCACCACAAGCAACAAGCCCGCCGATGAATTCGATCCAGAAATTCTGCACCGACAATCTGCGAAAGTCCTGATGCTGGCCCGCCAGCAAATAGGGCACGCCAAATTGGACTACCGCTTGCCAGGTCTGGAGCTTCAGGATCGCCGTCAGAACCTGAATCGCCCCGACGATAACCATGAATTCACCGAAGCCGGCTACACCAAGCGATCGCGTCAATATGGCGAGGTAAAAAATGCTCAGGATGGCGCCCAAGCCCTTGGCGGAAAACAGCCAGCTGCTGTTGCGAAACACCCGGACCAGCGAATCTTCGCTGGTGGACCATCTGGAGAGCATGTTTCGCGACACAGGTTTCAACTTTTTCCAAAAGGGGGTCCGGGGAGTGAGCCTCTTTATCGCAATCTCCGTCATTTTCTACATTCCAATTGTCAGCCATGTCTTGAAATGGTCGGCTTGTCTTGCCACACTTACATATCATGAGCGTCGAATTTGATGTCATTTTGCTAGCAGCCCAGCGCGCGGGAATCGTCAACCCGCTCGCCGAAGCCCATGGTGTGAGCCACAAATGCCTGATCCCGATTGCCGGCAAGATGCTGATCGCCCGGACGCTGGAAACGGTGGCCTCGCATCCCGGTTGCCGTTCGGTCCATGTTCTGATCGAGCCGGATGGCGAGGACGCGGTCCGGCCTGTCGCAGAAACTTTTGCGCGCGACGCCATGCCGATCCATTTCATCGCCTCGGACAGCAATATTGCGGGCAGCGTGCTACTTGGCTGTGAAAACGGCCGTGCACCTTTTGTCATTACGACAGCGGACAATGTGCTTCTGAGCCACGAGAGCATCGACAAGGTCATACAGGCTATGGCTTCTGGCGCTGATGCGGTTGCCGCGCTTGCCAACAAGGATGATATTCGTAGCGTCCACCCCGCTGCCCAGCGGTTTTTCTACGAATTTCGCGATCACGGCTATGCCAACTGCAATCTTTACGGGATCGCTGACGAGGATGCGCTCAATGCCGTGGAAATCTTTCGCGAAGGCGGTCAGTTCATGAACCATCCCCGTCGTCTGGTGAACGCCTTCGGCCTGGTCAATATCCTGATGATGCGTTTCGGCTGGATCAGCATCGACAATGCCTTTCAGAGAATGTCGAAGCGCTTTGGGATCAATCTGCGTCGGGTACCGCTAAGCGACGGTACACAAGCCATAGATGTCGACAATGACCGCACCTACCGGATCGTCGAAGCCATATTGGAGAACCGGGTGCACGACCTCAAAATTTGATTGTCTGGCACAGGTTTCCCGGAATATATTGCTCATTATAGTCAAAAGAATGCGAGAATCAGCATGATCGAAAAGTCACCTGAAATTCGACCGCTCGTCATACCCGATGAGGCCAAGCAGCGACTCAAGTTCTTGTTCCTGGCGAAACATGCGCTGTGGGGGGGCGGCATGCACCCCGAAGATGGTAATCATGCCATCTACCATCATGAAGTCAGAACTAGCCTCGAAAGCCTCGGCATCAACCTGATGGTTGCCGACCGATATGACGTGCTGTTCACCAATCCGGGAGTTGATTTTGTGTTTCCGCTGCTCAATCGCGGTGGATTTGTGAACAGCGAAATGCTGATCCCGCTCCTGTGCAACATGCACCGGATCGCCTATGTCGGTGCCATGCCCTTCATTCGCGGATTGGGAGACGACAAGTCGGTATCCAAGCTGGTTGCCACCCATGCCGGAGTACCGACCGCGCCCTGGTTTTGCTATCGCAAGGGTGCGCCGGTCAATGAGGCGGACTGCCCGAAAGCCGAGCGCTGGGTCATCAAGCCCAATGCCAGTTCGGCGAGTTGGGCGATTTCCGATGCTTTTGACTGGACCGGTGTCGCCAATGCCATTGCCGGGATCCATGCCCAGGGTCATGACGCGATAGTCGAGCCCTATCTCGACGGCTATGACGTGCAGGCCGCCTTTATCAGTTCCGACGGTCCCAAAGCCTTGCCAATGCTGATCTACGAGCGGGAAGACACACAGAAGCTCTGGACCTATTATGAAAAGCGCGATCTGGTACCGAATACCGAGAAAGCCACGCTGAAACGCTTTGACGATCCGGAATTTTCTCCCAAGATCCAGATTATGGCAGAGAAAATCGCCCGGGAATTTGAGCCGTTCGACTATGGCCGGATCGAATTTCGACTGGACAAGAAAACCGGAGATATAAATTTCATCGAGATTAATCTGAACTGTAACCTGTGGTCCGAAAAGGTGGTTGCGAAATCGGCAGCAGCGGTAGGCTTCAGCCATGCGCAATTGCTGGAAACAATCCTTGCTGAAGGATTGAAACGCAATGGACTGATTGCCTGAAGATCCGAAAAATATAGAATTGGGGTGGATTGCGGAGCGGTGGCTGCTAGCAGGTCGGCATGAACCAGGATAATCGCACCGCTGAAGTCGCTAATTACGTCACCCATCTGGAATGTTCCAAAACCGGGAGCCTATTACCCGCTGGCACGGTCCATAATCTGTCGCCTGCCGGCGCTCCGATATTGGTGCGCTATGATCTGGCTGGGGTCGCTCAAACGCTGACCAAGGAAAAGCTGGCCGCGCGGCCAACCGATCTCTGGCGCTATCGGGAGCTGTTGCCGGTTGCCAGCCATGCCAATATTGTCTCGCTCGGCGAGGACATGACGCCGCTGGTCGCGCTCGACAATTCGCTCGGCTCCAATGTCCTCGTCAAGGATGAAGGCCGCTTGCCGACGGGTTCATTCAAGGCGCGCGGGCTGGTCATGGCGGTGTCGATGGCGAAGGAACTGGGCCTGAAACGGCTCGCCATGCCGACCAATGGCAATGCCGGTGCGGCGATGGCCGCCTATGCCCGGCGCGCCGAAATGGAGGCCTTTGTTTTCTGCCCGGATGATACGCCGGAAGTGAATGTGCGGGAAATCGCCCTGCAAGGCGGCAAGGTCTGGCGGGTCAACGGCCTGATCAACGACTGCGGCAAGATCGTGGCCGATGGCGAGGCGGAAATGGGCTGGTTCAATCTCTCGACGCTGAAGGAGCCGTACCGGATCGAAGGCAAGAAGACGATGGGCCTGGAACTGGTCGAGCAGCTGGACTGGGAAATGCCGGATGTGATTTTCTATCCGACCGGCGGCGGCACCGGCCTGATCGGTATGTGGAAGGCGTTTGACGAGCTGGAGGCGATCGGTTTCATTGGCTCCGCGCGACCGCGGATGGTCGCGGTCCAGGCCACCGGCTGCGCGCCTATCGTGGATGCCTGGGAAAAAGGGCTCGATCACGCGCCATTGTGGGAAAATGCTCATACCGTGGCGGCGGGAATCCGCGTTCCGGTCGCGATCGGCGATTTTCTGATATTGCAGGCGGTGCGCGATTCGGGCGGCTTTGCGATTGCGGTCGAGGATGAGGCGATCATTGCGGCGCAGCAAAGGATCGGCCAGGAGGACGGGCTGCTGCTCTGCCCGGAAGGAGCGGCCACCGCTGCCGCCTATCTGAAAGCGCTGGAAGATGGGCTGATCAGCAAGAGCGACCGGGCGGTGCTGTTCAATTGTGGCAACGGGCTGAAATATCCCATGCCTGCAGCAGACGCGGCGATCGATCGCAATCTTCCGATCGACTGGGGTGCCATTGCCAACGCCTGAGCGGCTGGCTAGGATTTTGCCTATGAAATGGTTTTTCGTGATCTCTGTGCTGTTGTTTACGCTGGGCGGCTTTGGCTGGTGGTTCTTCTCGCAACCGGGACCGAAACAGCTCGACATGGTCAATAATATCATTCCCGGCGATGCCGATGCCAGGCTGCTGGTGCAGGATCAAATATTCGACGACGAACTGGGCCTGGGGCTCAACATCTGGACACCGAAAAGCGCCGCGACCGAACCGCTGCCAGTCATCATGTTCATTTACGGTGGCGGCTGGCGCGACGGGGCCAAGGATCATTATGCGTTCGCCGGCCGGGCCCTGGCCAGCCGCGGCTATATCGTGGTGTTGGCGGACTACCGGCTTTTCCCGAAAACCCGTTTCCCCGGTTTCCTCGAAGACAGCGCCAAGGCACTGGCCTGGGTCCACGACAATATAGGCCAGCATGGTGGCGACGCGGACCGGATATTCCTTTCCGGTCAGTCCGCCGGTGCCTATAATGCGATGATGCTGGCGCTCGACCAGCAGTGGCTCCGCCGGGAAGGCAAGTCGCCCGAACTGATCCGGGGTGTTGCCGCGCTCGCCGGGCCTTATGATTTCTATCCGTTTGATTCGGAAACATCGAAGCAGAGTTTTGGCGACTACCCGGAGCCGGCCATGACCCAGCCGGTCAATTTTGTTCGCTCCGGTGCACCGCCTCTGTGGCTGTCGAGCGGTACCGACGACACCCAGGTGAGGCCTCGCAACAGCAAGATTTTGCGCGACCGGATTCGGGAAGCAGGCGGCGAGGCTGAATATGTAGAATATTCAGGAGTTGACCATCTGGAGATCATCATGGCTCTGGCCAAGCCGTTTCGCTACAAGGCCCCGGTACTGACATGGTCGCCTTTTTCGAGCGGCATGACTGATTGCAGGATTTGAAAGCAGCGCGGTCGTTTTTGCAGCGCAAAACGGTTGAGATAGCGGCACTTCTTGGTTATGCCGATCCGCAGAACAAGGGAATCCGACAGACATGGCCACTTTCACGCTGCCCAAGAATAGCAAGATCCGCAAAACGGGTGAGCTGCATCAAGCGCTGACCGGGGGGAAGAAGCGGCCGTTCAAAGTCTATCGCTATGATCCCGACAAGGGCGAGAATCCGCGCTACGACACGTTTGAAATCGATACGGACGAATGCGGGCCGATGGTCCTCGACGCACTGATCAAGATGAAGTCCGAGCAGGACGCTACCCTGACCTTCCGCCGGTCCTGCCGCGAGGGCATTTGCGGATCCTGCGCCATGAACATCAACGGCAAGAACGGCTTGGCCTGCACCACCGCGATCGAGGATTGCGGCAACAAGGTGACGATCACGCCGCTGCCGCACATGGAAGTGATCAAGGATCTGGTTCCCGACTTCACCCATTTCTATGCCCAATATGCCTCGATCCAGCCCTGGCTGAAAACGGTCACCCCAACCCCTTCGGGCAAGGAACGGCTGCAATCGCCGGAAGATCGCAACAAGCTGGACGGTCTTTACGAGTGCATCCTGTGCGCCTGCTGCCAGACCAGCTGCCCGAGCTACTGGTGGAACAGCGACAAGTTTCTCGGTCCCGCGATCCTTTTGCAGGCCTATCGCTGGCTTGCAGACAGCCGCGACGAAATGACCGGCGAGCGGCTCGATGAACTGGAGGACCCGTTCCGGCTGTACCGCTGCCACACCATCATGAACTGCGCCAACGCCTGTCCCAAGGGCCTGTCCCCGGCAAAGGCGATCGCCGAGATCAAGAAGATGACCGCATCTCGCGAAATCTGATGGCCGGCGCAAATTGATGGCCGAGACCGAGCGCAATTTCGTCATAAGCGATCCCGACCCGGACTATCCCGGTTGGCGTAGCTGGGTGCTGACCGATCCCGACTGCTACAACAGCTTTCTCGGTCGGATGATTGTCCGGCGTGGCGGCGACGGGCTGGGCGAGAACATCGCCCGGGTCCGCATGTTTCCCGAACGCAAGCATCGCAATCTTGGTGATGTGGTGCATGGCGGGACGATGATGGGTTTCATCGACTGTTCGCTGTTTGCCGCGATGCGGGTGCTGGAGCTGGGGCCGTCCGGCTTTGCCGTCACGATGGAATTGCAGACCCATTTCATCGGCGGTGCGCGGCTGGATGAGCCGCTCGAGGCACAGGTCGAAATTGCCCGCGAAACCGGGCGATTTCTATTCATGCGGGGACTGGTGGTGCAGGGCGACAGCGGTCAGGACAATATGGCCTCGTTCACCGCGATCGTCAAAAAGGCCCCCAATCAGAAAACCGATCTGCAATGAGCAGCTTCTTTCAGCGCTATCAGGCGCTGATTGCGCAAGGGGAACTCCGGCCCGATACCGACCAGGAGGCCTGCGTGCGGCGCCTGGCTCGCCTGCAGGAAGAACTGGAAGCGGTGCCGCCAAGGGGCAGCCTCTTGTGGCGCACATTCGGCAAAAAACCCGAACCTCCCCAGGGCGTCTATATGTGGGGCGGCGTTGGCCGGGGCAAGTCGATGCTGATGGACCTGTTCTATCAGAATCTTGCCATCAAGCGCAAGAAACGGACCCATTTCCACGAATTCATGCTGGATGTGCACGCCCGGATTCGGGAGGAACGCAAGAAGGAACTGGGCGATCCGATCCTGCCGGTCGCCGCCGCCCTGGCGAGCGAAGCGCGCTTTCTCGCCTTTGACGAAATGGTGGTCAACAACAGCGCCGATGCCATGATCATGTCGCGGCTGTTCACGGCTCTGGTCGAGGCGGGAGTGACGATCATCACCACGTCCAACCGGCCGCCGGATGATCTGTACAAGGACGGGCTCAACCGCGAGCATTTCCTGCCGTTCATAGAGCTGCTGAAGACGCGACTGGATGTGCTGTCGCTCAATGGTCCGACCGATTATCGGCGGGAGCGGCTGGGCGGCGTTGATCTATGGCATGTGCCCAACGGGGAGGCCGCGACCGAAGCGCTGCGCGAAGCCTTTTTCCGGCTGACCGATTATTCACCCGACGATGCCGCGAATGTGCCGAGCGAGGAACTGGCCGTGCCGGGCGGGCGCACGTTGCACGTGCCGAAATCGCTGAAGGGGGTGGCAGTATTCTCCTTCAAGCGCCTCTGTGCCGAGGCGCGGGGCGCGCAGGATTATCTTACCATTGCCCGGCATTTTCACACCGTGCTGGTAGTCGGCATCCCCCGACTGTCGAAGGACAATCGCAATGAAGCGGCGCGTTTTGTCACCCTGATTGATGCCTTGTACGAATATAAGGTGAAGCTGCTGGCCAGTGCGGAAGCCGAGCCGGATATGCTCTATCCCGAAGGCGACGGATCGTTCGAATTTGCGCGTACGGCTTCGCGGCTGATCGAGATGCAGTCGGAGGAATATCTGGCGCTCGGCCATGGCGAAGACACCAAGATGCGTTGAGTTTTCAACCCGTCAGGGCGCGGGTTGTTGTCGCACCCGGTTAGATCAAATTCAGACTATCCAGATCCAGCGCCATTTGAGCGGGGCGTTCGGCCATGGCGGCGAACATACGGTCACCGCGCTCGGTCTGCTCGACATGCAGCGAGGCGTTGATCGCCATGATGAAGCCGGAAAAGGCATGGCGGCGATATTCCAGCCAGAAGCCATCGAAATCGGGGGCGGACGTTCGGGCGGCGAGATAATCTTTGACCAGCCGCTCTTCCTGGCGCCGCCGCTCTGCCGGATCGGCAAAGCTGGTGCCGATCATATAGGCCACATCATTGGCCGGATTGCCCAGCGAACAGGTCTGCCAGTCGACCAGCGCAGCAACCCGGCCGTCGGCATGGAACAAGATATTGTCGAGCCGCATGTCGCCATGGGTGATGGCCAGTTCAGGCGGTTCGTGCGCGACATAGCGGGCCAGACGGTCAATCAGCTGCTGTCCGAGGTCCTGAATATCCGGTGACAAGAGGCCGCTGAACCGTTCCCGGAACAGCGCATAGCCGGCGGGCAGGCTGTTTTGCATGAAGGCGCTGTTGTCCGCACCATGGTGCAGCCAGCGGTAGGATTCAAAACCTCGCTCGGGGCGGATATTGTGCAGCGTGGCGGCTGCGGCGAGCGTGGTCTGGACCTGGAGCAGCGCGGCTCCGGCCAGCTGATCGCCCTGTGTCGCGGGTGACATATCTTCCAGCAACAGGACAAATTCCTGCTCGTTGTCGGTAATATCTGCATGGTAACATGTCGGGCACAGGACGCCCGAACCGGCAGCCATGTCGCGATACCAGCCGACCTCCATGTCGTAGAGATGGAAGATGGCCGCCGCGCTTCGGCTGACCGGGTCGGCGCTGGGGCATTTCGCAATGAATGTTGCCGGGTGGTCATCCCCTTCCCAGTCGCAGGTGAAGCGATAGCTGTCGCAGACCTGGCCGGTGCCGACGGGCTCATGACGGAGCGAGCGGAGCGATCCCGACGGCGCGCCGAAGACCGTTTCGACGAAAGCCGTCTCGAATTCGTCCGGGTTGATCGGGAAATCGCGGCTCATGAAGCAGGATCCAAAAGGCCGGTCAGGCCGCTGGTCGCGTGGGGGCCAATGAACAGTTGCTCGACCACTCCGATGCCATGATGCTCCTTGCCGTCCACGGTCAGTACCGCGTCGCTGAGCGCCTGGATATGGATGGTGGTCATGTCGATGTCCGGTGCGGGGTCCAGCGAGATCACGTCATAGCCGATCTCCAGATCGCCGTGATCCATGCCATGGCCCCAGACCGGATGGAGATAGCCGAGGCCGGACATGTAGAAGGTCCGCGCCCGGTCGCCGGTGCGCGGGGTGATGCTGAGTGAACCGTTGCCGGTATCGAGCGCCACCTGCTTGATGCGGCGGGAGCCGCTGTGATAGTCGAGATCAAGGGCTTTGGGCTCGAACTCGGTCGCGCTGTCGGTGATCGCATCGACCACGCCGCGCCGGTTCCACGGCACGCCCTCGCCGTCATCATTGCTGTGGAAGAAACAGGCATGCCGGTCGAAATTGAGCGGGGTCCACAGCCACCAGAATTGCGGGAAGGCACCAGCGGGCGGCGGCTGCGATTCGGCTGCACCGACCGGACGGATGCCCCAGCTGCGGTCGCGGGTGCCGCGGCAATGGGCGATATCGAGATCCTGGCCATCGATGGTGATCGTGCCCGACCAGTCCCCATTCTGGGTCATTCTGGTATAGTCCATCATCAGCCGGGGCCCTTCGCGGCGGATGAAGCGGGGTTCCTCGATCGGCTGATGGCGGGCGATGAACAGGATATCGGCGGTAAACGGGCTGTCGTTTCCGGCGACGGTCAGGCGGAGCTGCTGCAGCGGTTCGATGATGCTGACCGTGATCGGGCCGACGGTCAGGTCGAGCCGCTCGCTGGACATCCGTTTCGAGGCGCGCAGATTATGCTGCTTGCCGTCGATGGAGAGGCAGAAGGCGGCGTCCATGATGTCGAGCTGGGGATAGATGCCGAGCGCGGCGGCGAAGAAGATGCTGCCGTCGGGAGAATAGCCGTTGAAGAAATAGCGGTCGTAGAAATTGCGGTTGCCGCCGGACAGCGCCATCGGTTCCGGGGTCTGGTGCAGCGGGTAATCGTCGCCTTTTGTCAGCATGTTGGCATCCTCTTTTCTTTGCACCATGGCGAGGGAGGGGGGCTTTGGAAAGCGAAAATCTGGAAGAACTGGAAGCATGTTTTGCGATTGCCGGCAGCCGTGGCCGGTTTTGCCATTTCCGGCGGCTTTCTCCATCACCGGGTTCCGAAACAAGTTCAGGATGACGAAAGTGATAGCCTATTATTGCTATTGCGAACCAGTTGCAAAGATAGCCGTCGAAATGGTGCGATCTGCGGTTGAAATTGTCATAACAGGGGCCTAATCCGGCCATCAATACCCTTTTCGACTCTATTTCAGGAGAATTTTCCACATGGCCCGTAACAAGATTGCGCTGATCGGCGCAGGCATGATCGGCGGCACGCTCGCCCACCTCGCTGCTTCCAAGGAAATGGGCGATGTCGTCCTATTCGATATTGCCGAAGGCATGCCGGCGGGCAAGGCGCTGGATCTGGCGCAGGCCGCTCCGGTCGACGGGTTCGATTCGAAGCTGAAGGGCACCAGCGACTATGCCGATATCGCCGGCGCCGACGTGATCATCGTCACCGCCGGCGTGCCGCGCAAGCCCGGCATGAGCCGCGACGATCTGCTCGGCATCAACCTGAAGGTCATGAAGGCCGTCGGCGAGGGCATCAAGAATCACGCGCCGGATGCCTTTGTCATCTGCATCACCAACCCGCTCGACGCGATGGTCTGGGCCTTGCGCGAATTTTCTGGACTGCCGCACAATATGGTGGTCGGCATGGCCGGTGTTCTCGACAGCGCCCGCTTCCGTCATTTCCTTGCCTATGAATTTGATGTGTCGGTCGAAGATGTCACCGCATTTGTTCTCGGCGGACACGGCGACACGATGGTTCCGGTCCCGGCTTACTCGACGGTTGCCGGCATCCCGATCCCCGACCTGATCAAGATGGGCTGGACCACCCAGGAAAAAATCGACGCGATCGTCCAGCGCACCCGCTCCGGCGGCGGCGAGATTGTCCAGCTTCTCGGCAATGGCTCGGCTTATTATGCCCCCGCGACCAGCGCGATCATGATGGCGGAAAGTTTCCTCAAGGACAAGCGCCGCGTGCTGCCGGCTGCGGCGCATCTGACCGGCCAATATGGCGTGAACGATCTCTATGTCGGCGTGCCGTGCATTATCGGCAAGAGCGGCGTCGAGAAGATCATCGAGATCGAACTGAGCGAGGAAGCGCAGGGCAATTTCGATGTGTCGGTCGATGCGGTTAAGGAATTGCTGGAAGCTTGTAAGGGGCTGGATAGCTCACTGGCATAAACGCAACCGTCATCCCGGCGAAGGCCGGGATCTCATGCGATAACGCGGCGCGCTGGGAGCGAGATTCCAGCTTTCGCTGGAATGACGAGGACATAGAATGAGCATTTTAATCGACAAGAATACCAAGGTCATCACCCAGGGCATGACCGGCAATACCGGCACGTTCCATACCGAACAGGCGCTGGCCTATGGCACGCAAATGGTTGCGGGCGTGACGCCGGGCAAGGGCGGAACGACCCATATCGGATTGCCGAACTATGACACGGTAGCGGAAGCCAAGGAAGCAACCGGCGCGACCGCCAGCGTTGTCTATGTTCCACCGCCATTTGCCGCGGATTCGATCCTCGAAGCCATTGACGCGGAGATCGAACTGATCGTCGCGATTACCGAGGGCGTTCCGGTGCTCGACATGGTGAAGGTCAAGCGGGCGCTGCAGGGCAGCAAGTCGCGGCTGATCGGACCCAATTGCCCCGGCGTGCTGACTCCCGACGAATGCAAGATCGGCATCATGCCCGGCAGCATCTTCATGAAAGGCTCGGTCGGCGTGGTCTCGCGTTCCGGCACGCTGACCTATGAAGCGGTGCACCAGACGACGGCGGTCGGCCTCGGCCAGACGACGGCGGTCGGCATTGGCGGCGATCCGGTCAACGGCACCAATTTCATCGACGTGCTGGAGCTGTTTCTGGCCGACGATGAAACCAAGTCGATCATCATGATCGGCGAAATCGGCGGCAGCGCGGAAGAGGAAGCGGCGCAGTTCATTGCCGACGAAGCCAAAAAGGGCCGGTCGAAGCCGATGGTCGGCTTTATCGCTGGTTTGACGGCGCCTCCGGGACGCCGCATGGGCCATGCCGGTGCGATTGTCTCCGGCGGCCAGGGTGGCGCCGAAGACAAGATCGCGGCGATGGAAGCGGCCGGTATCCGGGTTTCGCCTTCGCCGAGCGAGCTGGGCACGACGCTGGATGCGATGTTGAAGGAGCGGGTCTGAGTTTTGTTGAGAAGTAATTGTGTCCCCGCGAAGGCGGGGACCCATTTCGAGAGGGCTCCTGTAGACGCAATGGTTGGAGATGGGCCCCTGCCTTCGCAGGGGCACTGAAACGGAGGAAAGCATGAAACCCGGCTTTGTCTATTTCATGGCAAACCGGAAACATGGAGCGATTTATACCGGATCCACCAGCAACCTGGTCAACCGGACCTATCAGCACCGGAACGGGCTGGTCGACGGGTTTGCCAAGGATCAGGGTTGCAAGCTGCTGGTATGGTTTGAAGCGTATGACAATATTGACGAGGCGCGATTGAAGGAACTGCAGATCAAGAAATGGAAGCGGGACTGGAAAATCAGGCGGATCGAAGAAGGAAATCCTGATTGGCGGGATTTGTGGTTCGAGATTGTGAAGTGAATTGGCTGTTGTCCTCTGGTGCCCCTGCGAAGGCAGGGGTCCATCACGGAAACGGCAGGCAAAGCAGATTGGTGGTGTTTCCGCTCTGTCGCGTCTGGTCGCAACAAACAGCGTTTGTGACCGGACGAGATATTTGGAGATGGGCCCCTGCCTTCGCAGGGGCACCGGGGTGCGCAGGAGCACCGCGACGCGCAAGGGCACAGTGGAGTGCAAGTTATTATGGGTTTTGAACAGCAGGAATTTATCGGCACCGAGCAGAAGCAGGGCCCGAGCTGGCAGCGGCGGCACTGGCCGGTGGACGAGGCCGACGAGCTGAACAGCGCGCTCGATCCGACGCGGATGGGGCTGGAGATCAAGGAGGCGGCGGCCAAGGCCGGCGCGGCGATGTCCGACGAGGATGTGGCTGAGGCGGCGGAAAAGTCGATCCGGGCGATGATGCTGATCCGGACCTACCGGGTGCGCGGGCATCTCGGCGCGAATCTTGATCCGCTGGGCATTTCCAAGCTGGAGGAGCCGGCTGACCTGACCCCCGAGTTTCACGGTTTCACCGACGCGGAACTGGACAAGCCGGTCTATCTGGGCGGCGTGCTCGGTTTCCAGACGGCGTCGATCCGCGAGATTGAAGCGGTGCTGCGGGCCAATTATTGCGGCTCGGTCGGTCTCGAATATATGCATATCGCCGACACCGTCGAACGGCGTTTTCTGCAGGACCGGATGGAGGGCAAGGATGCCGCCATCCAGTTTACCCCGGAAGGCAAGAAGGCGATCCTCAACAAGGTGATCGAGGGTGAGGAATATGAAAATTTCCTCGGCAAGAAATATGTCGGGACCAAGCGCTTCGGCCTGGACGGCGGCGAATCGATGCTGCCGGCGCTGGAGAATATCATCAAATATGGCGGCCAGTCCGGCGTCCGCGACATTGTCTACGGCATGGCCCATCGCGGCCGGCTGAACATTCTCGCCAATGTCATGGCCAAGCCCTACAAGGTGATCTTCCACGAATTTCACGGCGGCTCGGCCAATCCGGAGGATGTCGGCGGCTCGGGCGATGTGAAATATCATCTCGGTACCTCCTCCGACCGCGAATTCGACGGCATCAATGTCCATATGAGCCTGGTGCCCAATCCGTCGCATCTGGAAGCGGTCGACCCGGTGGTGCTCGGCAAGGTCCGGGCCCAGCAGGTGGCGCGCGACGATCTGGAAAATCATGACCAGGTGCTGCCGGTGCTGATCCACGGCGATGCCGCCTTTGCCGGCCAGGGCATCGTCTGGGAATGCCTCGGCTTTTCCGGCATCCGCGGCTACAATACCGGCGGCTGCATCCATTTCGTGATCAACAACCAGATCGGTTTCACCACCAGTCCGCAGTTCGCCCGTTCCTCGCCCTATCCGTCTGACGTTGCCAAGGGTGTCCAGGCGCCGATTTTTCACGTCAACGGCGACGATCCGGAAGCGGTGACCTTTGCCTGCAAGATCGCGATCGAGTTCCGCCAGCGCTTCGGCCGGGATATCGTCATCGACATGTGGTGCTATCGCCGCTTCGGCCATAACGAGGGCGACGAACCGAGCTTCACCCAGCCGCTGATGTATGCCGCGATCAAGAAGCACCCCAAGGTCAGCAAGCTTTACGAAGCGCGGCTGGTCGAGGAAGGCGTGATCGATGCCGACTGGGGCGATGCGACCCGCAAGGCCTTTGCCGAGCATTTGGAGACCGAATTCCAGGCGGCGGCCGACTACAAGGCCGACAAGGCCGACTGGTTTGGCGGCCGCTGGCAGGGGCTGCATATTCCTGCCGATCCGGAGACCGCGCGGCGCAATGTCGAGACGGCGATCGATCCGAAATTGTTCGACAGTCTCGGCCGCACACTGACCACGGTGCCCGACGGTCACAAGATCCACAAGACGCTGGGCCGGGTGCTGGAAGCCAAGGCGCAGATGTTCAAGAGTGGCGAGAATTTCGACTGGGCGACCGGCGAGGCGCTGGCCTATGGATCGCTGGTATCCGAAGGCTATAATGTGCGCCTGTCGGGGCAGGACAGCGGCCGGGGGACCTTTTCCCAGCGCCATGCGGTCTGGGTCGACCAGGAAACCGAAGAAAAATATGTCCCCCTGAGCACCGTGCCGCACGGCCGGTTCGAGGTGCTCGACAGTCCGCTGAGCGAATATGGCGTGCTCGGCTTCGAATATGGCTATGCCGGGGCCGACCCAAAGACGCTGGTGCTGTGGGAAGCGCAATTCGGCGATTTTGCCAATGGCGCGCAGATCATGATCGACCAGTTCATCGCCTCGGGCGAGGCCAAGTGGCTGCGCGCCAACGGCCTGGTGATGCTGCTGCCGCACGGCTACGAAGGCCAGGGGCCGGAACATAGTTCGGCCCGGCTGGAGCGCTTCCTGCAATTGTGCGCGCAGGACAATATCCAGGTTGCCAACATCACCACCCCGGCCAATTATTTCCACGTGCTGCGCCGGCAGATGCTGCGTAGCTTCCGCAAGCCGCTGATCATCGTGACGCCGAAATCGCTGCTGCGGCACAAGATGGCGGTGTCGAAAGCATCGGATTTCCAGGGCGACCAGCATTTCATGCGGATATTGTCCGACACCAATCCGCCCGCCGACAAGGACGTGAAGCGGCTGGTGCTCTGTTCGGGCAAGGTCGCCTATGACCTGATCGAGGCGCGCGACGCGGCGGGTGACAAGAATACCGCGATCGTGCGGATCGAGCAGCTCTATCCGTTCCCGGGCGAACCGCTGGTGGTCCGGCTGAAACGGATGAAAAATCTCGAGACTTTGGTCTGGGCGCAGGAAGAGCCGCAGAATAACGGCAGTTGGCATTTCGTCCGCTCCTATCTCGAGGATTGCCTGGCGCAGGCGGATGTCGGGCCGGACGCGCCGGTCTATGCGGGACGCGCCGCTTCGGCTTCGCCGGCAACGGGCCTGGCGTCGCGGCACAAGCAGCAGCAGGAGCAGCTGATAGCCGAAGCATTGGGTCATGAGGCGGGCTGAGGAGCAAGGCGTTGTGCTCCGCACTTGATGCGGAGCTCGGCGGGACAGAAAGTGACATACGAACCAGGTTCCGCATCAAGTGCGGAACGCGGCAGTTGATAGGATAGAACATGGCAACAGAAGTAACAGTCCCGGTACTGGGCGAATCGATCACCGAAGCAACGCTGGGCGAATGGCTCAAGCAGCCGGGGGAAGCGGTCGCCGCCGATGAACCGATTGCCAGCCTGGAAACCGACAAGGTGGCGCTGGAAGTGCCGGCGCCGGAAGCCGGCGTGATGGGCGAGCACAAGGTGGCTGTCGGCGATACGGTCGAGGTTGGCGCGGTGATCACCACGATCGAATCCGGCAGCGGATCGGCGGCGAAAGCTGCGCCGGCTCCGGCACAGGCCAAGGATGACGGCAAGGCCGAAGCCAAGCCAGAGAGCAAGGCCGAGAGCAAGCCGGAAGAACCCGATGCGTCGATCACGCTGTCGCCCTCGGTCCGCCGGCTGGTGCTGGAACATGGCGTCGACCCGAGCAAGATCAGCGGCACCGGCAAGGATGGCCGGCTGACCAAGGCGGATGTCGAGCAATATGTCAAATCCGGCGCGAAGCAGCCGCCGCTGGCCGAAAAGGGCACGGCAAGCGGCGCGCAGACACCGGCGCCAGCCGCTGCAACCGCGGCGTCCGGCAACCGCAACGAGGAACGGGTGCGGATGACGCGGCTGCGCCAGACCGTCGCCCGGCGGTTGAAGGAAGCACAGGAAACGGCGGCACTGCTGACCACGTTCAATGATGTCGACATGAGCGCGGTGATCGAGACGCGCAGCAAATACAAGGATCTGTTCGCCAAGAAGCACGGCGTGAAGCTTGGTTTCATGGGCTTTTTCGTCAAGGCGGCCTGCATGGCGCTGAAGGACGTGCCTTCGGTCAACGCGCAGATCGACGGCGAGGAAATCGTCTATCATGACTATGTCGATATCTCGGTCGCGGTCAGCGCGCCCCAGGGCCTGGTCGTGCCGGTGATCCGCAACGCCGAGGCGATGAGCTTTGCCGATGTCGAGAACAGTATCGGCGATTTCGGCAAGCGGGCCAAGGATGGTAGCCTGACCATGGAAGACATGAAGGGCGGCACCTTCACCATTTCCAATGGCGGTGTGTTCGGCTCGCTGATGTCGACGCCGATCATCAATCCGCCGCAGTCGGCGGTGCTCGGCCTGCACCGGATCGAGGACCGGGCGGTGGTGGTCGATGGCGAGGTGGTCGTGCGGCCGATGATGTATCTGGCGCTGAGCTATGACCACCGGCTGATCGACGGGCGGGAAGCGGTGAACTTCCTGGTGCGGATCAAGGAAGCGATCGAGGATCCGGCGCGACTGCTGATCGATTTGTGATTTGTGCTCCGGGCGAAGACCCGGAGACCTGGATATTTAGCGTTCTGACGCCAAGGCTCCGGCTCGGGGGCCGGAGCACAAAAGAGGTAGGATATGACCGACAAATTTGACTATGATCTTCTGATAATCGGCTCCGGCCCCGGCGGCTATGTCGCGGCGATCCGGGCGGCGCAGCTGGGGCTGAAGACCGGCTGCATCGAGAGCCGCGACACGCTGGGCGGCACCTGCCTGAATGTCGGCTGCATCCCGTCCAAGGCGATGCTGCACGCGTCGGAACTCTATCACGAGGCCCATGCGGGGGCGCTGGAGAAATTCGGCATCAAGCTGAGCGGAGCCAAGCTGGACCTGAAGCAGATGCTGGCCGAGAAAGAGAAGGCGGTCGAGGAGCTGACCGGCGGCATCGCCTTTCTGTTCAAGAAGAACAAGGTCGACTGGATCAAGGGCCGCGGCGCGTTTGAGGATGCGCATACGGTCAAGGTCGGCGACAAGAGCTATACGGCGAAGAATATCCTGATCGCCACCGGTTCGTCGGTAACCCCGCTGCCGGGCGTCGAAATCGACAATGCCAAGCATATCGTGGTCGATTCGACCGGCGCGCTGGAGCTGCCGAAGGTACCCGGCCATATGGTGGTGATCGGCGGCGGCGTGATCGGGCTGGAACTGGGTTCGGTCTGGCTGCGGCTCGGCGCGAAGGTGACCGTGGTGGAATATCTCGACCAGATTTTGCCCGGCATGGACGGCGATATCCGCAAGGATGCGAACCGCATGTTCAAGAAACAGGGCTTCGAGATCCGGACCGGGACCAAGGTCACCGGCTGCAGCGTCAAGGGCAAGAAGGCGACGCTGACCATGGAGCCGGCCAAGGGCGGCGATAGCGAGACGATGGAGGCGGATGTCGTGCTGGTGGCGATTGGCCGCAAGCCCAATATCGACGGTCTCGATCTCGACAAGTCGGGCGTGGAGACCAATGATCGCGGGCAGATCGAGGTCGGCCATGACTTCCAGACCGATGTGGCGGGCGTCTATGCGATCGGCGATGTCACGCCGGGTCCGATGCTGGCGCACAAGGCCGAGGACGAGGGCATTGCCGCTGCGGAATTTATCGCCGGGCAGCAGGGGATCATCAACCACGACCTGATTCCGGGCGTGGTCTATACCTATCCGGAAATAGCCAATATCGGCAAGACCGAGGAAGAGGTGAAGGAAAGCGGTGTCGAGTACAAGGTCGGCAAGTTCCTGTTCTCGGCCAACAGCCGGGCGAAGACCAACCGCGACACCGACGGCTATGTGAAGATCATCGCCGATGCGAAGACCGACCGGGTGCTCGGCGCGCATATCATCTCGTCGCTCGCCGGCACGATGATCGCGCAGGTCACCCAGGCGATGGAATTTGGCGCAACCTCGGAGGATATTGCCTATACGTGCCACGCCCATCCGACCCATTCGGAAGCGATCAAGGAAGCGGCGATGGCGGTGCAGGGCAAGCCGATTCACATGTAGGCCGTGCCCCGTCGAAGGCCGGGGTCCATCTCCAGCCCTTGCCCTCGGGCGCAATGGAAATTGATTGCGGGCCCCAACGTCTATAAGCAACGTGATATTCCCATCGGACAGATCGGGAGATGGGCCCCGGCCCGCGCCGGGAGACTTTAGGGGGCACAATGAAACACCATAAACTGATGCGCTGGCATGTCTGGCTGGGCTGGCTGATCGGGGTGCCGCTGATCATCTGGACCGCGAGCGGCCTGCTGATGGTGGCGCAGCCGATCGAGACCGTGCGCGGCAATCATCTGCGCAGCGAAACCCCGGCGCTGGATGCGATCCAGCCCGTCGCCCCCTTGCTCGAGGGGCGGCAGGCGAAAAGCCTGAGCCTGCAGCAGAATAGCAGCGGCCCCTATTGGGTGATTGCCTATGCCGATGGCGGCAGACGGCGGGCTGATGCCATGACCGGCGCCCTGCTCCCACCGGTTTCCGCCGCCGAAGCCGCCGCACTGGCGCGCGGGGCGCGATCCGACGCCGCCCCGATCCGGTCGGTCACCCGCTTTGCCGCGGACCAAGCGCCGGGGGACCAGCGCAGTGGCCGGCCGTCGTGGCAGGTCATTTTTGACGACGATGCGCGCTTTTATATCGACGCGGACACGGGCGAGCTGATCGCCGTGCGGACCAAATTCTGGCGGGCCTTTGATTTCATGTGGGGCCTGCATATCATGGACCTGCAGACGCGCGAGGACACCAGCCATCCGATCCTGATCGGGTCGGCGGCGATTGCCCTGCTCGGATCGATACTCGGCTTCGTCATGCTGTTCACGCGGCGCCGGCGCAAGCGGCGAGCCGTGCGTTGAACGCTGCCTTTCTATATAGCGCGCTCGGCTGGCTTGACTTGTTCGGGATCGCGGTATTTGCCATATCCGGGGCACTGGTTGCCGCCCGCAACCGGCAGACTTTGGTGACCTTTGCCTTTTTCGCCCTTGTCACCGGGGTTGGGGGCGGCACGGTGCGCGATCTTCTGATCGGAGCACCGGTCTTCTGGGTGCAGGATACGCGGGTGCCGCTGCTCTGCCTTGCCATTGCGCTGCTGGTCTGGATCACGCCGGTCAAATTCTGGCGACCGGCGGCGGTCGACTGGTTCGACGCCATTGGCCTGGCAGCCTATTCGGTATTTGGTGCTGCCAAGGCGATGCAACTGGGCATCGATCCGCTGCCGGCGGCGATCATGGGCATCATCACTGCCAGCGTGGGCGGGGTGATCCGTGACCTGATTTCGGGAGAGCCCTCGATCATTATCCGGCCGGAACTCTATGTGACCGCAGGCGCGCTTTCGGCCTTCCTGTTCGTTCTGCTGGCGCAAACCGGAATGCCGGGGATCATTGCCGCCCTGATTGCCTTTGTTGCCGGATTCACCCTGCGTGCGCTGGCCATCGTCAAGGGATTGTCACTGCCCGCCTATCGTGGAGCAGAAGAGAAGGAATAGGCCAGCAACCGGTCGATCCAGTCGGCTGAAAGCTTCGGGCCCCGGTGCGTGGCGGCGCCACATTCCAGACAAAGGGCCTGCACGTCCTCGCGTGCCAGCAAGCCTTGCGCGGTTGTCAGGGCCTGGCTGAAAATCGCCTTTTGGCGCTGTGCCGCCCATCCGATCACGCCGGTAACTGGCGTGTTTTCCTGCTGGAGAAAGGGGATGCCACCGAACGGAAGCCAGGAGAATCTGGATTGCGGATCGAGATATTGCGGGTGATAGTCGCCGTCCGCCAGACCGGCACGCCTGGCAGCTTCGGCAAGCGCCTCTTTCATGCCGCCGAAGCCGTCGATCAGCCCCAATTGCCTCGCGGTGCCGCCGTCCCATACCCGGCCCTGTCCGATCGCGTCGACCTCGGCCGGCGTCTTGCCGCGTGCTGCCGCCACCAGTTCGACGAAATTGCCATAGCTGTGCTCTACCCCGGACTGCAAAATGATATCCAGATCCTCGCTGAAGCCGCCGACGAAATCGGGCTCGCCGGACAGCGGAGTGGTCTGGACGCCGTCGGCGGTGACGCCCCAGTTGGCCAATGCCTTTTCGAAGCTGGGCAGAACGGCAAATACGCCGATGGAGCCGGTGATGGTATCGGGCTCGGCAAAAATATGATCGCCGGCCGTGGCCACCCAGTAGCCGCCGCTGGCCGCGACATCGCCCATCGAAACGACGATCGGCAGCTTCTGTTTCCGGGCCTCGAGCAGGGCGAGACGAATTTCCTCGCTGGCGAAGGCCGAACCGCCGGGAGAATCGACGCGGACCACGAGCGCCTTGATTTCATCCTCGTCGAGGGCGGTATAGATCAGCTCCGCGATGCGTCCACTGGCGGCGATGCCGGGGCCGGTTTTGCCATCGACGATTTCACCGGCAACGGTGATGACACCGATGGGAGAGCCATCGGTATCCAGCGGATTGGCGGCAACATAATCATCATAATTGATGCTTTTGAAACTGTCCGGCGAGGCGCTTTCATCCGTACCCACTTTCTCTGCGACAAAGCGGTCGAAGGCGGTTTTGTCACCGAGCCTGTCGACCAGCTTTTGCTCCACGGCCACTTTCGCCAGGTCACCGCCGGCGTTTCTGACCATGGTGGCGGGGTCGCTGGCGAAAGGCTTGATTACCGCCTCTGGCCGCGCCTTTCCGACATCGGCAAGCCAGTTGCTCCAGAGCACGCCATAAAGCGCTTCGGACGCTTCGCGCGCAGCCGGCGACTGGTCGGTGCGCATATAGGGTTCGACGGCACTTTTATAGGTACCGACCCGGTAAATGTTGGCGGTTACGCCCAGCCTGTCGATCAGGCCCTTGTAATAAAGCCGGTTGCCGCCGGGTCCGGCAAAGACAATGCCGCCCATCGGATCCAGCCAGATCTCGGTGGCATGCGCGGCGAGCTGGTAGCTGTCATCACTATAGAAACTGCCAAATGCATAGACCGGCTTGCCCGCCTTCCTGGCCCGGGCGAGCGCCTCGCCGACATCGTTCAAACTGGTCTGGCCACCACCGGCAAATCGGCTGAGGTCGAGGACAATGGCCTTGACCCGGTCATCATCCGCGGTCGCATCAATGGCCCGTACAACATCCCGCAACCGATATTCGCGCGGGGTTTCACTGCTGGCGCTGGCCAGAAAATCTTCCAGGGTTGGCGCGGCTGGTTCTTCGACAATCACGCCGTTCAGGTCGAGCAGCAGCGCGCCGTCCCGAATCGCGGCGCTGTCCGGCTGTGACGACAGCAGAGCATAGAGCAAGCCAAAGAACAGCAGCATGGCGATCAGCACCATGCCGTCCTTTATTGCGACCAGAAATTTCCACGCCGCCCGCGCAAATTGCATAAATCTATTCCCGTTCAGACTGGATTGACCCGTCCTATATGGGATGGGAGCCTGAAATTACCAGCGGATAAGAGGGGGGACGATCAACCGGCCTGCAACGGCGCTGACCAGCACGGGAATCGTGAACCACAGGCCGACATAATATATGTCGTTGAACGGGCAGTAGATATTATAGGCCGCAGCCCCCAGCGCGCCAGAGGCGATGCCGACCAGCCAGCCGGCGCGTTCCGGAGAGGTTGGCGCCCCCTGCCGGAGCCACAGGGTCAGGCCGCTGCCGATGGCCAGCGCCGCGATGCCGCTGACGGCCAGGCATTTCAGCCCTTCCACCGGGCGCAGGGCTTCCGCCGGCGGCATGTTGATCGCGCTCATGATCGCTGCGGTCAGCGGAAACAGCGCCGCGCAGACCGCTGCCCAGATCCAGCCGCGGTTCAGATTGCCGACCCCGGGCCGCGCCATGTTTACCACGGTAATCGCGGTCGCAAGGCCAAGCATCAGGAGAACGCCGCTGCGCAGGAAAAACATCTCGTCTGCCATACCTGTTTTCAGATCGTTGCGCACGCCGAGCACCACCGCCACGGCAAAGGCAGCCAAAAGGGTCAGGCCTCCGGCGATCGCCAACCCGCTTTTCGGTTTCAATGTCCGGACCGGCTCCAGTTCCTCGACCAGCCCTTCGATCAGACTATTTGCAGATATACTCATGTCACTCACTCTCGATTAGGGCGCTCATTTTCCTGAGTCCCCGATGGATATTCACCTTGACCAGCGATTCGGACTGTCCGGTTCTTGCTGCCGCCTCGACAATGCTCAGTCCTTCGATCCTGACGAGGCTGATCACGTCTGCCTGTTTCGGCGGGATCATGCCGAGCAGCCGGTCGAGGCTGATCTTTGCGGTCACATTCTCGTCCGCCGGGTCGGCGACCATTTCCTCGAAAAGCTGGCCGTGCTCGTGCCGGTAAATCATGCGCAAACTGTCGATCCAGCGGTAGCGAGCGATGGCGGCGAGCCAGGGCAGAAATGCCCTCGCCGGATCATAGCTTGCCCGCTTGCGATGGAGCGAGATCAGCGTTTCCTGCACCAGGTCATCAATCGCGGCCGGGTTTATCTTGCGCGCATAGTATCGCCGCAGCCATTTTTCGCATTCGGCCAGGAGGCTCGAATAGCAAAGCTTGTCGCCACCCTGCGCCCTGATCATCAGGCGTCGAAACGTTTCTTCACTGGCGATCATCGGGTCAGCCCATTTTCCCGCCAATCAGTCGATCCAGCGAGAACAGGCCGCCGCCGCGCACGATCAGGACCAGGGCCATTGCGACCCAGAGGATATGGGTCTGCCACCAAACCGCCATCTCCGGGAAGACAAATATCTGGATCACCAGGGTCATGCCGAGAATGCCGAGCGCCCCGAGCCGCGTCGCCAGTCCGAACAGCAGCAACAGGGGCAGGACATGTTCCATATAGGTCGTGACATAGGCACCCAGTTCTCCGTTGAGGACCGGCACCTGATTGAACGGCGCCTCCGAAAACTGGAAAAATGTTGTGTCCCTGATGGTCAGGAAACTGCCCTCCTCGACCTTGGTGCGGGCCGAACGCCAGAAAATTCCGGCAAGGGCAACCCGGGTGAACAGGAGGGCAATTCCCTCGGGTACGGCACCGCGCAGCCGTTCGGTCAATTTTTCGATCATGTCTCTACCCCATCGCCACGCGTCAATGCACCGGCCTGGATCAGCATCATGATCTGCTGCATCGCGGCCGCTTCCTCAGCCAGTTCGAGGGCATGGTGCAAAAGGTTACCCATGGTCGGACATTCGGCTATTTTTTCTGCAATGGCCTGTGCCACGGCCGTCAGCGGGTGGAACAATATCCGTGCTTGCGGACGGACGATCATCAGGGCGTGCGGACGTGTCTCACCCAGTTCGGCGAGTTCCGCAGACAATGGTCCGGTGAGGGTGACCAGGCGCAAGGCGGGATGGGAGGCAATAGGGAAAGCCAGCAGCTCCGCCTCTGCCAGATGGGCGATATCGCGGAGGGACAGCGGAGTGGCTTCGGCGCTGCGATAGCTTTCCAGCCATGCCCACTCGATCCGGGCGAGATCTGTCGTGCTGGTATCGCAGCCCCGGCCAGTCAGAAATGCAGCAAAATCGGCAGCAATCCCGTTGATGTCGCAAGCCAATATATGATCCTGCCCGATATAGTCGCGGGACAGGGCATGAAAGGCTTCGTGCCCCAGATGTCTGTGCAATATGGGATAGGTCTGTTCCAGCGCCACCAGCCGGCCATGGGATATCGTATTGGCATGGGCTTTCAGCCCGAGCAATGCGCGCTCCGGGCTTTCGGCAAACAGGTCGCCGGGAAAATGAGCCGGGCCTTTCTGCAGGCAGGCGATGAAGAGCGCCTGGACATCAGCGAGCGAGGGCATGGCACGGTTCGCTTGTCTGCTGGTCGCCGAGAATATCTTCGACCTTGGCGACTTCGGCCATCAGCACGTCATATTCGGGAATGTCGCTGTCCCATTCGATCAATGTGGGCTTCGCGCCGGCGCGGGCGATGAAGCGGCGATACAGGCGCCAGGTGACATCGCTGACCATCGAGCCATGATCGTCGATCAGCAATGGCCCGCTGGCATGCTCCTCGCGGGCGTGGCCGGCGAGATGGATTTCGCCAACGATCGCCGGGTCGATGGCATCGATATAGGCGTCCATGTCGAGACCGACATTGGTGGCGGTGACCTCGACATTGTTGATATCGAACAACAGTCCGCATCCTGCCTTTCGGCACAGGGCGTGGATGAATTCCGGTTCGCTCATCTGATCGTCGCGAAAGCCGAGGTAGCGGGAGGGATTCTCGATCAATATGGTCCGCTGCAGCCGGTCCTGGACCTTGCCGATTTCGCGCACGAGATGGTCGAGCGCTTCGCCTGTGTAGGGAATGGGCAGCAGGTCGGGGTAGCGGTCATGGGCGTTGCCGCTCCAGCTCAGATGGTCGGAGACCATCGCCGGCTGGTAGCGATCGCACAGCGCGGCCAGCTTCTCCAGATCAGCGGCATTGAGCCCATCGGCGCTGCCCAGCGACAGGCCGACGCTATGAAAGCTCAGGGGATAAACCGCGGCGATGGCGGTGAGCCAGCGGTGTGCCGGGCCGCCATCGCCGAAGTAATTCTGTGGATGAACCTCAACCCAGGACGGGCGTTTCGCCTGTGGGGCATTGTCCAGCACATTCTGATAATGCACCGACTTGAGACCTATGCCGCCCGATGGAGGGAGGGAGTGCGGCATGGGCAGAGCCGACGAAACAGGAGGGTCAGGAATTGCGGTCATCCCCAGAAATTAGCGCGTTCAGCTCTTTTTGGGAACCGGTTTCGCATTGCCCTTGTGCGCGGTCAGGGTACCGCCGATCTTGACGCATTCGCCCTTCTCGACCAGTTTCCAGGCATTGCCCTGATAGTCGGCAGTCGAAGTGCCGGCGCAGCTGGTGCCCGGGCCGGCGGCACAATCATTCTTGCCGGCGAGGGCGACGCCATAGCATTTCTCCTTGGCACCGGCGGCTTGCGCAGCGGTGGCCGAAAGGGACAGGGTGGCAGCGGCGGCCAGCGCGGCCGCTGCGGCGGTTGTTTTGATCAGGGCAGACATAAATATCCTCTCTAGAAAATGGGGGAACGGGTCGAAACCGCCAGCGCGGGCTCGAATTGACATTCGGTGAGTCCGGTGATCCGGTTACACAATCTCTCCCTGGCGGTACGGATTGTCAGGGAATTGATTCGCAATGCCTTGGAAATTCAACAAAAATGACGGAAAATATTTTCTGTGCTTTCCCTTGACCGCAGATGAATAGCCATTACATGGCATCTGTTAGCACTCGAAAGGAGAGAGTGCTAATTCACACAGATTCTGCTCTTCCGGCCGGCGACACAACGCGGGCGCGAAGAGTTTTGGATTGGACAAGAAAGGGAAATCTATGAAATTTCGTCCATTACATGACCGTGTACTGGTGCGCCGCGTTGAAGCGGACGCCAAAACCGCAGGCGGCATCATCATTCCGGACAGTGCGCAGGAAAAGCCGTCGGAAGGCAAGGTCGTGGCCGTTGGCCCGGGCCTGAAAGACGACACCGGCAAGTCAACCCCGCTCGACGTCAAGAAGGGCGACAAGATCCTGTTCGGCAAATGGTCCGGCACGGAAGTCACCGTCGACGGCGAAGAGCTGATCATCATGAAGGAAAGCGATATTCTCGGCATCATCGAGAAGTAAGCGCTTACCCCATCACAATTTCAATCAATTAAGCAGGAGACAATATCATGGCTGCTAAAGACGTAAAATTCGGCCGCGACGCTCGCGAGCGCATCCTCAAGGGTGTGAACACGCTGGCCGACGCCGTTAAGGTTACCCTCGGCCCCAAAGGCCGCAATGTCGTGCTCGACAAGAGCTTTGGCGCACCGCGCATCACCAAGGACGGTGTTTCGGTTGCCAAGGAAATCGAACTGAAAGACAAGTTCGAAAATATGGGCGCACAGATGCTTCGTGAAGTCGCATCGAAAACCAATGATGTGGCCGGCGACGGCACCACCACTGCCACCGTTCTCGCTCAGGCGATCGTCAAGGAAGGCATGAAGTCCGTGTCGGCCGGCATGAACCCGATGGATCTGAAGCGCGGTATCGACCAGGCAGTCCTGGCCGTGGTTGCGGATCTCAAGAAGCGTTCGAAAGACGTCAAGGGCAGCGAAGAAATCGCCCAGGTCGGCATCATCTCCGCCAATGGCGATCGCGAGGTCGGCGAGAAAATCGCCGAAGCGATGGAAAAGGTCGGCAAGGAAGGCGTGATCACGGTTGAAGAAGCCAAGGGTCTCGACTTCGAACTCGACGTTGTCGAAGGCATGCAGTTTGACCGCGGTTATCTGTCGCCTTACTTCATCACCAACCCGGACAAGATGATTGCCGAACTCGACAATCCCTATATCCTGATCCACGAAAAGAAGCTGACCAACCTGCAGCCATTGCTCCCGATCCTGGAAGCGGTTGTGCAGGCCGGACGCCCGCTGCTGATCATCGCCGAAGATATTGAAGGCGAAGCGCTCGCGACCCTCGTGGTCAACAAGCTGCGCGGCGGCCTCAAGATCGCTGCGGTCAAGGCTCCCGGTTTCGGCGATCGTCGCAAGGCGATGCTCGAGGATATCGCGATCCTGACCAAGGGCGAAATGATCTCCGAAGATCTCGGCATCAAGCTGGAAAGCGTTACGCTGAACATGCTCGGTGAAGCCAAGAATGTCACGATCGACAAGGACAATACCACGATCGTCGACGGCGCCGGCAAGAAGAGCGACATCAAGGCGCGCGTGGAAGCGATCCGTAACCAGATCGAAAACACGACCTCCGACTATGACAAGGAAAAGCTGCAGGAACGTCTGGCGAAACTCGCCGGCGGTGTGGCCGTGATCAAGGTCGGCGGTGCATCCGAAGTCGAAGTGAAAGAGAAGAAGGACCGCGTCGACGACGCCCTGCACGCAACCCGTGCGGCCGTCGAAGAAGGCATTGTCCCAGGCGGCGGAGCTGCGCTTCTCTATGCCACCGCGGCGCTCAAGGGCCTCGAAGGCATCAACGACGACCAGACCCGCGGCATCGACATCGTTCGTCGCGCGCTGCAGGCTCCGGTCCGTCAGATCGCCGAGAATGCGGGCTTTGACGGCGCGGTTGTGGCCGGCAAGATGCTCGACCAGAAGAGCAAGGAATTCGGCTTCAATGCAGCGACCGATGTCTATGAAGACCTGGTCAAGGCTGGCGTGATCGACCCGACCAAGGTTGTTCGTGCAGCATTGCAGGACGCGTCCTCGGTTGCCGGACTGCTGATCACCACCGAAGCGGCCGTGGCGGAATCGCCATCGGACGACAAGGGCGGCGGCGGCATGCCCGACATGGGCGGCATGGGCGGCATGGGCGGCATGGGCTTCTAAACACCCAAACCACTCAGCTGACGCTGAAACCCACAAGAGGGGCTGGAAGGAAACTTCCGGCCCTTTTTTTGGCCGTAACATGCGTTTCCAAATTGCGTCACTTGTGCAATGAAGATTTTTTGAAAATTTCAGCGACAGGATGATGTCTTATGCGAAGCCGCATTTTCTATTTCAGCACCTTTTTGATGGCCGGGCTTGTCGCCTTGCCCCTGGCTCCGGCAATCGCAACGGCGGAGCAGAGCGCAACTGCCGCCCAAACCGAAACCGACCGGATCAACCAGTGGTTCGATGCGAAATATGAGGAACAGCTGAAGTTCAGCCCGATCGAACAGACTTCCATCGGGCGCAAGACCGACTATGGCCTGATCGACGATTTCAGCGAGGCCGGCGCTGACCGGGAACTGGCCTGGTTGCGTGAGGCAGTCGCCGAGATGAAAAGTCGCTTCGACTATGCCAAGCTTTCGCCCGAAGCGAAGACCTCCTATGATATCTGGCTGTATAATCTGAAACAGGCCGAAGCGGGCGTGCCGTTCCGGAACCATCGCTATGTGCTGCACCAGCATAACGGCCTGCAGTCCTATTTTCCGACCTTTCTGATCAACACCCACAAGGTGGCGACCGAAGCGGACATGCTCGGCTTCATCCAGCGCCTGTCCGGCGTTGCCACGGCGCTTGACCAGCTGCTCGCGCGCGCGCAAGCCAATGCCGCAGCCGGAACCCGCCCGCCCCGCTTTGCCTATGAAGGCGTGATCGACCAGTCGGCCAAGATCATCAGCGGCGCCCCCTTTGATGATGGCGAGCCTTCTGCCATCTGGATCGCGACCGAACAGAAGCTAAAAGGGCTGGTCGATAGCGGCGAGATTGACGAGGCGCGGGCCTCTGTGTTGCGGGAACAGGCGAGAGCGGCGCTGACCACCGCTTTCGCTCCGGCCTATCAGCGGATCATCGCCTGGTATCAGGCAGACTTGCCCAACACCGATGCGTCTCCGCAAGGAGTCGGCGCCTTGCCGAACGGAGAGGCTTTCTACAATTATCGCCTCGCCAATCAGACGACCACCAATCTGACGGCGGAAGAGATTCACAATCTCGGCCTGTCCGAAGTGGAGCGCCTGCGCGGCGATATGGAAGCGGTGATGGAGCGGGTGGGATTTGAGGGCGACCTGAAGGCGTTCTTCAAGTTCATTCGCGAGGACGACCGGTTCTATTTCTCCGATGATGATGCGGGAGCGGATCAATATATCGCGGCGGCCAAGGCGCATATCGAAGCACTGAAGACAAAATTGCCGCAATATTTCGGCATCCTGCCCAAGGCGGACCTGGAAGTGCGCCGGGTCGAATCCTTTCGCGAACGGGATGGCGCGGCCCAGCATTATCGCAGCGGCACGCCCGACGGCTCGCGGCCCGGCATCTATTATGCCCATTTGTCCGACATGCGGGCGATGCCGATCCCGACGCTGGAAGTCATCGCCTATCACGAGGGGCTGCCCGGGCACCATATGCAGATTTCCATTGCCCAGGAACTGACCGGAATCCCGGTTTTCCGGACGCAGGCGGGCTATACCGCCTATAGCGAGGGCTGGGGTCTCTATTCCGAAACGCTGGCCAAGGAAATGGGCGGCTATCAGGATCCCTATTCCGAATTCGGACGGCTCACCAGCGAGATCTGGCGCGCCATCCGGCTGGTCGTCGATACCGGCCTGCACAGCAAGGGATGGACCGAGGATCAGGCCGTGGCCTATTTCCTGGACAACAGCTCGATTCCGGAAGCCGCGGTGCGCTCCGAAGTGCGTCGCTATCTGGTCAATCCCGGCCAGGCAACCAGCTACAAGATCGGGATGATCAAGATTCTCGAACTGCGCGCCCGTGCCAGGGAGCAACTGGGCGACCGTTTCGATATTCGCGCCTTCCATGACGTGATACTGGGCGGCGGGGCACTGCCACTCGGCATATTGGAGCAGCGCGTGGACCAGTGGATTGCCGAAATGGGCGGTTGATAGCGGACAGGACGCAATATGGTAGCCAGCACATTTGAGCTGTTCAAGATAGGAGTCGGCCCGTCGAGTTCGCACACGATGGGACCGATGCTGGCGGCGGCCCGGTTTGTCGAGCGGCTGGCCGATGCCGGCCGGCTGGGCGATGTGACCCGACTCGAGACCAGGCTGTTCGGATCGCTGGCGCTGACCGGCAAGGGCCACGCAACCGACCGCGCGATTCTGCTCGGACTCAGCGGCGAGAGACCCGAAAATATCGAACCGGATGCCGCGGATCTGCTGGTCGGGGACATTCGGGAATCGAGGCAGATTCGGTTGCACGGGAGTCATCAGATCGCTTTTGACGAAGCGGCGGACGTGACCTTCGACCAGAAAAAGCGGCTCGACTTCCACAGCAATGCCATGCGCTTCACCGCCTTCCAGGATGATCAGCCGATCGAGAGCCGCGTCTATTATTCGGTCGGCGGCGGCGCGGTTCTGGACGAGGACCAGATTGGCAGCAACAATCCCGAAAGCGGCCTGTGGGACGTGCCGCACCGCTTCTGTTCGGGTGCGGACCTGCTCCGGATCGCGGCGGACGAGCAGCTGTCGATCGCGCAAATCATGCGGGCCAACGAGCGCACCCGGCTGGACGATGAAGCGATCAGTGCCCGGATTCGCGCGATTGCCGATGCCATGTCCGCCTGTATCGATCGCGGCATCAAGCAGGTGGGGATTCTCCCCGGCGGGCTGCGCGTCAAGCGGCGAGCGCCACTGATCCACGCGCGGTTGATGGAGAGGCAGGAGCGCGCCCTGTCCGATCCGCTGACCATCCTCGACTGGGTCAATCTCTGGGCGCTGGCGGTCAATGAGGAAAATGCCGCCGGCGGCAAGGTGGTGACGGCGCCGACCAATGGCGCTGCCGGGATCGTCCCGTCGGTGCTGCGCTTCTACGAAAGATTCGCCCCCAAGGCTGACGGCGCCGGGGTTGAAACCTTCCTGCTGACCGCGGCGGCGATCGGTTCCCTGTTCAAGGAAAATGCCTCCATTTCGGGAGCCGAGGTCGGCTGTCAGGGCGAGGTCGGTGTCGCCTGTTCGATGGCCGCGGCCGGACTGACCGCTGCCTGGGGCGGCACGCCGCTGCAGGTGGAAAATGCCGCCGAAATCGGGATGGAGCATAATCTTGGCCTGACCTGCGACCCGGTCGGCGGACTGGTGCAGGTGCCGTGCATCGAGCGCAACGCGGTGGGCGCGGTCAAGGCGATCGAGGCGGCGCGGCTGGCGATTCTGGGTGACGGGACGCACCGGGTCAGCCTCGACGAGGTGATCGAGACGATGCGCAAGACCGGGCTGGATATGAGCGAACGATACAAGGAAACGTCGCAGGGCGGTCTGGCCGTCAATCTGGTGGAATGCTGAGCGAAACGGGGGGAAGGGCGGATGAAGAAGCTGGGGATCATTTTACTGATATTGGTGCTGCTGGTGGCGGGTGCCGGCGTCCTGTTCCGGGAGCAGGTCGGCGAACAGATATTTGCCCGAGCGGTGGAAACCGCCGTCACGCGCAACGTCATTGGCGATCTGCCCGACGGTATCCATGTTGCCCTGTGCGGCTCCGGCTCTCCGCTGCCCGATCCGACGCGGGCCGGGCCCTGTTCGGCGGTCGTCATCGATGGCAGGATGTTCATCGTCGACATCGGCGGCGGCGCGGTCCGCAATCTCGGTCTGATGGGCCTCAACCCGGGTGCCACCGAAGCGCTGTTGCTGACACATTTCCACAGCGACCATATCGATGGCATGGGAGAATTGATGATGCAGCGCTGGGCCGGCGGTGGCCGGGATGCGCCGCTGCCGGTGATCGCCCCGGAAGGCGTGCAGCCGATCGTCGACGGGCTCAACGCCGCCTATGCGGCCGATGCGCAATATCGCATCGCCCATCATGGCGAAGCGACGATATTGCCGACCGGTGCCGGCGGCGCGGCCAGGCCATTTCCCGTGCCCGAGGGGCAAGCGCAGCAGCTGGTCTATGATCAGGGCGGGATCAGGATTACCGCCTTTTCCGTCGATCACAAGCCGATCGCGCCAGCGGTGGGCTACCGCTTCGACTATAAGGGGCGTTCCGTGGTTTTCAGCGGCGACACGGTCAAATTGCCGGCGGTTGCCAAAGCCTGCAATGGCTGTGATCTGCTGGTGCACGAGGCGCTGAATGCGGCGATGGTCCGCACCATGGAAAAGGCTTTCGCGAAGGCCGGACGCACGCGGCTGGAAAAGATCATGGCGGATATCCAGAATTATCACACGACCCCGATCGAGGCGGCCGAGACGGCCAGGGCCGGCGGGGCAAAGATGCTGATTCTCTCGCATATCGTGCCGGCGCTGCCGGTGTCCTATCTGGACAGCTATTATCTCAAGGGGGTCGACGCCGTCTTTGACGGACCGGTGGTGCTGGGCAGGGACGGGATGCTGTTCAGCCTTCCCGCCAATAAGAATAGTATCGATCGGGGGGAATTGCTTTAGTTTGATCGCAATCCCTGTGCTCCTGCGCAGGCAGGAGCCCATCTCCTGAAATGGCGTCTGAACGAACAAGCGGGAGATGGGCTCCCGCCTTCGCGGGGACACGAGCATGACCACCAACCGTTTCTGGCAATTGAACAGTCGCCCCGAGGGCAGCGATGTTTCGGGCGCGCTTTCGCTGGAAAGAGAACCGATGCCGGAACTCGCCGATGGCGAAGTGCTGGTCAAGGCGGCCTATCTGTCGATGGATGCCGGCACGCGGATGTGGATGACCGAACGCGAGGACAGCTATCAGCCGCCGCTCGCGCTGGGCACCAAGATGGTCGGGCTGGTGCTGGGCCATGTTACCGCTTCGCGGCATCCGGGCTTTGCCGAAGGCGACCTGGTGCGCGGGTTCGGGCAATGGGCCGAATATAGCGTGATGCAGCCGGAGCTGGCCGGGCTGGTCAAGGTCGATGACAGCGTCGACGATATCAAGCAGCATTTCGGCGTGCTCGGCTTCAACGGTTGGACCGCGCTGTGGGGCATCAAGGAAACCGCGGGCGTGCAGGCGGGCGACAATGTGCTGGTCTCTGCCGCGGCCGGAGCGACCGGGGTGCTGGCTTGCCAGGTTGCGAAGATCCTGGGCGCGAATGTCTATGGCCTGGCCGGCGGGCCGGACAAGTGTCGCTGGCTGGAAGAGGAACTCGGCATCACCAAGGCGATTGACTACAAGAAGGACGACATTGCCGCGGAACTGGCGAAAGTGGAAGGCGGGATCAACGCCTATTTCGACAATGTCGGCGGGCCGATTCTCGATGCGGTGCTGCCCAATATGGCGCTCTATGGCCGGATCGCGCTGTGCGGCCTGCTCGCGCAATATGAAGGCGACGGGCGCGGACGGGGACCGGAACAGTTTGACCAGATATTGATGAAACGGCTGCGCATCGAGGGCTTTTTCTCCCCCGATTTTGCCGACCAGGGCGAACGGTTGACCATGGAGCTGAAGAAATGGCTCGACGAGGGTCTGATCGACACGCCGTTCGATGTTACCGACGGTATCGAGAATGTCCTGACCGCCTATGAAAAACTGTTTACCGGCGGCAATATCGGCAAGGTCCTGGTCAGGATTTCCTGAGGCGCGCGCCATATACAGACAGCGCCATGATCGTGCTGGCGAAGAGAATCGAAAGCAGCGCCAGTCCGTTCCAGCCGGCGCCGGTATAGACGGCGGTGCCGAGCCAGCTCGAAAAGCCGCCACCGGTGAACATGATGACGATATAGATGGTCATCAGCCGCGTCCGGATTTCCGGAGCGCGGCCAAACAGGATGGTGCGGTTCGCGACATCCATCGACGCGCCGCCAAAATTGCTGAACAGGATCGGCAGGATCATGATCCAGATATTATTTCCGGCAATCAGCAGCAGCAGGGCGCCGATCAGCTGGGCCAGGGCGAACAGCATGCGCGCCTTTTCCGGGCCGATCCGGTCGGCGAGCCGGCCGGACCACGGGGCGATGATAATATTGCTGACCGCCAGCAGCGCGAGATAGCCGACGACATCGACGCCATAACCCATGGCCGGGCTGGTCAGATGCAGGCCGATCCCCAGCCATAGCGCCAGGAAGAAGCCGAAGGACAGCGCCTGCAACAGTCCGGCGAGCAGGACATCGGGCATGTTCCTGATGATTGGCCACAGGGATCCAAGCAACGCGCCGTAGCTCTGGCTCGGGCTGCTGTCGTCGCGCAGTTTCTCGTCCTTTTCCATGATGAACGGGACGATTATCAGGAGCAGGAAGGTCAGGCCCGCGCCCACCCAATAGGCCGCCCGCCATCCGAAATAATGGCCGAGCACGCCGCCGCCGGCGCGGCTGCCCAGCAGGCCGACGGTGATGCCGGCGGACATGATGCCGGTGACATGACCGATACGATCGGGCCGCACCCGCTTGGTGACATAGGCGGGCAGCAGATAGGGGGTGATGGTCACGAAGCCGAGCAGCGAGGAGGCTGCGGCAAACAGCAGGAAATTCTGCGACAGTCCCATCGCCAGCATCGCCAGAAACTGGCCGGTCACGAACAATATCACCAGTTTGCGGTTGTTGATCCGGTCGCCAAGCGGCAGCAGCAGCAGGATGCCGAGTGCCAGCGCGATCTGGTTGAACGCGGGTACCAGGCCGAGCAGCGTGCCGTGGACGTCAAATTCATCGCCAACCGGCGCGATCAGCGGGTGGATATAATAGCCATTGGCGACCGCTACGGCGCAGGCAGCCGAAAACAGGAACAGCTTGATCTCGCTGATCCGGCGCGGGGCGGTAATGGTCGACGGGACTGGGGGAGCGGACAATGGCTGGCTTTCGATGGGATGGTGACTTAGCCATGGGCCGGGGCAAACGGCAAGTCCTCTGTCTGTTTCGCTAGCCGATAATCCCTGCCAGGTCCCGGACCGCCCTGTCGTAAACCCGTTCTTGCAGCAGCGCGATCAGTTCCGGGTCGGCGACGTCGGGATGACCGCTGGTGAAGGGGGGATGGGGATCATATTCCAGAGCGAGCTGGATCGATTCGGCGCGTTGCTGCCCCGCAATTTCCGCGACCAGGGTCAAGGCAAAATCGATGCCCGAAGTCACCCCGCCTGCGGTGATCAGCTTGCCGTCCTGTACCACGCGGGCCTTTTCATGGGTCGCCCCGAATTTCCCGAGCAGACCGGTATAGGCCCAGTGGCTGGTTGCCCGCTTGCCCTGCAGCAAGCCGGCGGCGCCGAGGGCCAGCGAGCCTGTGCAAACGGACGTTACATAGCGGGCGGCCGCGGCCTGGTCGCGCAGGAATTGCAGCGTGGTCTCATCCCCGAGCACATCCCTGATGCCAAAACCGCCGGGGACGCACAGCAGATCGGCCTGCGGGCAATCGGTGAAACCGTTCGAGGGCAGAATCGCAAAGCCGCTGTCGGTCTGGACTGGCCCCGGATTTCCTGCGGCGGTGTGAATCACGGCTCCCGGGATGCGGGAAAGCACCTGTGCCGGGCCGGTAAAGTCCAGCTGGGTAATGCCGTCGAACAGCAGGAAGATTATGTGGAAAGGGGTCGGGTCATCGGTCATCGGGCTGCTCCGGGATTAGAGAAATGCCCAGGCGATCGGCTTCTAAAATCTGTCCGCTCCCCGATGGGTTTCCATCCTGATCTCGCCAGTCACGAACCAAATCTGTCTAACATTTTCGAGACAGGCAGACAATCCGTTTCGATTGCGCCTGTCGGCCAGCCCCTATTAATCGGTCGGATGCTATGGAGGCGGCATGGCTTACGGCAGTTACAGCAGCGGGCAGGACCGCGCCCGATCACTGGCAGCGGTAATCGCCATCCATGCCGCGGTCGGCTATCTGCTGGTGAGCGGCATGGGCATGGATATTGCCCAGCGCGTCGATAGCGGATTGAAGGTCATTCAGATCAGCCCGCCGCAACCCCCCGAACCGGCGCCGGCCAGGAAACCGGCCCAGGCCGAAGAAGGTGCTGCCTCCCCTGAAAATCTGCGAGCCGAACCAAGCCAGATCGTGCTGCCGCCCCCCGAAATAAAGCTTCCGATCAAATCACCGGTGGTGGTCGCGCCGGTCGCCGGGCCGGGGAGCGACGCCAGCGCCGGGGCGTCCGAACGGCCTGGCCCGGGTTCGGGCAGCGGCGGTCAGGGTGAGGGAACGGGCAGCGGCCGCGGCGGCGATGGTGCCGGTGCTGGCGGCATCGTTTCGGGGCCGCGTCATCTGTCCGGCGCGCTCACCCGCAAGGACATTCCCCGCTCTGTCTGGCAGGCCGAAGCACGGGGCAGGGTCGTGGTCCGTTTCACGGTCGGCGCGGATGGCCGGGCGCGCGATTGCAATGTCCGGCAAACCAGCGGTCATCCGGCCCTGGACGCCATTACGTGCCGGCTGATCGAACAGCGTTTCCGCTTCGAACCGGCCCGCGACACGGCCGGCCGGGCGGTTGCCAGCCCCTACGGCTGGGTGCAGGAATGGTGGCGCGATGGTCGGGGACCGCAGGTCGCGGACTGATTGGGGGGAAGAAGCTCACTATATCGGTCTGGCCGCGCAGTTGACGAACATGGAAATGTTCATGCCGGCCTTGCCATCGATCGTTGCGTCGTCAGCAGCCACCTCTTGTTCCGTGCAATCCGGCAGGTCTTTCATTGCCAGAAACCGGGACAGGCATAGCATCCGGATATATTCGATATCAGCCAATTAACCATGCATCTGCATAGCTGTTCAATATTTCCTGACTATGGCGACAGGTCATGAAATCTTCCCTGTCCAGCTTGTCGCCGGTGCGGCAGACCGCAATCATTTCGACGATCGCGGCGTTGCTGTCGGTCATGCTTACGGGGATCGTATATTTTCTGTTTTTCGGTTTCGACAGCCGGTTCTGGTCAGCGATCAACATGGCCCTGCTGATACCATGGGCGATTACCGTGCCGCTTGGACTGCACATGTCGAAACAGAGGTTCAAGCTCGTCAGATTGACCAATCGGCTGACGGAAGCCCAAAGCAAGTTGCGCGATGCGAACAAGGCGCTCGAACGGCGAGCGAATTTCGACGGCATGACCGGGCTGCTCAGTCGAGACAGTTTTTTCAACCAGCTCGAACGGGTGCGCATGGCTGAACAGTCGAATGTGCTGATGATCGTCGATGTCGACCATTTCAAGAAGATCAACGACAATTTCGGTCACCCGGTGGGAGATCAGGCGCTGATTCTCCTCGGCAGGGTGTTCCGCAAGACCTTGCGTCAGCAGGATCTGGTCGGACGCATCGGCGGGGAGGAATTCGGCATATTCCTGCCCGATACCAGCGCACCGGAGGGCCAGATTATCGGCGAAATAATCCGCCATGAAATTGAGAACACGATCTTTCAGCCGTTTGACAACATGCGCCACGTGATCACCGTGAGCATCGGGCTGGCCGACGTCGCGCCGCATCACCAGCGCAGTTCCATGCTGGGCAATGCCGACACCGCCCTGTTCACGGCGAAAAGAAGCGGGCGCAACCAGGTGGTTTTATTCGAACCGGGGATGCGGGCCAAACCGCGCCCAACCCAGGAAAAAGCTCAAAATTACAAAATGGCCGTGATGCGTTCAAATTTCCGGTGACGTGGAATTTGAAATGACGAAGGCGGCTGGCGCTGCTAGGGCTGGCCGCCATGACGGACTCACCAGACAGCAAACCCAATCATCTCTATCTCGTTGACGGTTCGGCCTATATTTTCCGCGCCTATCATCGCCTGCCGCCGCTGACCAATGTCCGGGGCGAACCGGTCGGTGCGGTCTATGGTTACACGACCATGTTGTGGAAGCTGGCCGACGAACTCAACAAGGCCGATGGCCCAACGCATATGGCGGTGGTGCTGGACAAGGCAGGTACCAGTTTCCGCAATGATCTCTATGACCAGTACAAGGCCAATCGACCGGAGGCGCCGGAAGACCTGAAACCGCAATTCCCGATGATCCGCGATGCCACCCGCGCCTTTTCGCTGCCGCTTATCGAGGAAGAGAATGTCGAGGCGGACGACATGATTGCCTCTTATACCAAGGCAGCGCTGGAAGCCGGGTGGAAGGTCACCATCGTCTCCTCCGACAAGGATCTGATGCAGCTGATCGAACCGCAAGGGGAAAGCCGTGTCGACATGCTCGACACGATGAAGAATGCGCGCATGAACCGGGCGACGGTCGAGGAGAAATTCGGCGTCGGGCCGGAAAGACTGGGCGACGTGCTCGGCCTGATGGGCGACAGTTCCGACAACATCCCGGGTGTTCCCGGCATCGGGCCGAAAACCGCGTCGAAACTGATCAACGAATATGGCGATATTGAAAGCGTGCTGGCAGCGGCGCCGGGAATGAAGCCTTCCAGGATGCGCGACAATCTGATCGAATATGCCGAGCAAGCACGGCTGTCGCGGATATTGGTGACGCTGAGGGATGACTGCCCGCTGCCGGATACGCTGGACAGTTTCCTGATCCAGGACATTCCCGACGCGCCGCTGCGCGAATTTCTGGTGCATCACGGCTTCAACAGCCTGCTCAGGAAGCTGGGCGGCGATGGCCATGCCGAGCCGCAGAATCCGGATGTCGCCGACAGCGCTCCGGCCGAGGCGATCGCCAAATTGCCCGATGCCCCTGCGATTGACCGCTCAAAATATGAATGCGTGCAGACGATCGCGGCGCTTGACCAGTGGATTGCCCGGGCAATTGAGCAGGGCGTTTGCGCGGTAGATCTGGAGACCGACAGTCTGGAGAGCGTCACCGCACGGATTGTCGGCGTATGCCTGGCGACCGGCCCCAATCAGGCCTGCTATATTCCGCTCGGCCACGCCAGCGGGGACATGTTTGGCGAAACGCCGGAGCAGATTGCTCTGGAGGTAGCGCTGGCCAGGCTCAAGGGGCTGTTCGAGGATGATGCGGTGCTCAAGGTCGGACAGAATCTGAAATATGACATGGGCGTGCTGGCCCAGCATGATATCCGGATCGCGCCGTTTGACGACACCCTGGTGATGAGCTTCAATCTGGATGCGGGTCTCCATGGCCATGGCATGGATGAACTCGCCAAGCTCCACTTGGGGCACGAGTGCGTCAGCTTCAAATCGCTGACCGGCACGGGCAAGAAGGCGATCGGCTTTGCCGAGGTGCCGCTCGACAAGGCGACCGAATATGGCGCCGAGGATGCCGATGTGACGCTGCGCCTCTGGGAGATCCTGCGGCTGCGGATGGTGCCGGAACGGGCGACGCGGGTCTACCAGATGGTCGACCGGCCGCTGGTGCCGGTGATTGCCGGGATGGAAGCGTCCGGCGTGCTGGTCGACCGCGAGGAACTCTCCCGGCTGTCCGCGACATTTGCCGAGGAAATGGCGAAGCTGGAACTGCAGATCCACGAACTGGCCGGAGAGAGTTTTTCGATCGGCAGCCCGAAGCAGCTCGGGGAAATCCTGTTCGGCAAGCTCGGACTGCGGGGGGGCAAGAAAGGCAAGTCGGGTCAATATTCGACCGATGTCACGGTGCTCGAGCGACTGGCCAGCGATGGCGAGCCGATCGCGCAGAAAATCGTTGACTGGCGCCAGCTGGCAAAATTGAAATCGACCTATACCGACGCGCTGCAGGAACAGATCAACCCGAAAACCGGGCGGGTTCACACCTCCTATTCGCTGAGCGGGGCGCAGACCGGGCGGCTGTCGTCGACCGAGCCCAATCTGCAGAATATTCCGATCCGGACCGAAATTGGGCGGCAGATCCGGCAGGCCTTTGTCGCCGCGCCCGGCAATCTCATCCTTGCTGCCGACTATAGCCAGATCGAGCTCAGGCTGGCGGCGCATATTGCCGATGTTGCGACGCTGAAAGAGGCCTTCGCCAATGGCGAGGACATTCACAACCGCACTGCGAGCGAACTGTTCGGCAGCGAAGACCGCGACGCCCGCGCCCGTGCCAAGACGATCAATTTCGCGATCCTCTACGGCATTTCCCGCTGGGGCCTGGCGAAGCGGCTGGAGGTCGATGCGGATGAAGCGCAGGCGATGATCGATACCTATTTCGAGCGTTTCCCCGGCATCAACCAATATATCTCGACCACCCTGCAGTCGGTCCGGGAAACCGGCTATACCGAGACCCTGTTCGGGCGGAAGACATGGTTCGAGCGGATCCGGTCGAGCAACCAGGCCGAGCGCCAGGGCAGCGAACGGGCGGCAATCAACGCACCGATCCAGGGTACCAGCGCCGACATCATCAAGCGGGCGATGGCGCGCATGGGTCCGGCGCTGAGCGCAGCCGGTCTGAACGAGGTCAAAATGCTGATGCAGGTGCACGATGAACTGGTGTTCGAGGTGCCCGAAGCGGATGCGGACGCGGCGAGCGCGGTCATTCGCGGCGTCATGTCGGGCGCAGCCGAACCGGCGGTGAAGCTGTCGGTGCCGCTGGACGTGGATATCGGGATGGGCAAGAGCTGGGACGAGGCGCATTGAGCTGACTGCAGTTCAGATCAGCACCTGCTGATCGCGCATCAGGTCTTGATCCAGAACCGGATGAAAAGGCCGACCGCACCGACTGCCAGCACGCCCATCGCCCAGTAAGCCAGCAGCCAGAGCAGCCGCCTGGGCAAGGGTGAGCGATCGGCCGCCTTGCCTTTGGGCGAGAGCGGGTCAAAGGCCATCAGTGATAGCCGTCCGACCCGACCTTGCCGCGAAACACCCAATAGGACCATGCTGTATAGGCGAGAATGATCGGAACCATGATGCCGGCCCCGATCAGCATGAACAGCTGGCTGTCATAAGGAGCAGCAGCCTCCCAGATCGTGATCCGGCCGGGGATCACGTCCGGCCACATCGACACGGCGAGGCCGACAAGGCTCAATCCGAACAGGCCGAGCGCGTAGAAGAACGGGGCGGCCTCCTGATGCCTGGACAGGCTGCGGAAAAACAATACCGATAGGATCAGGGTCGCCAGCGGGATCTGGGCGGTGGCCAGAACGCCGGGATAGGCCAGCCAGCGGGTATAATATTCCGCTTCCAGAAACGGGGTTGCGACGCTGACCATGGCGATGGCGACCAGCAGCAGGATTCCCAGCCGTCCGGCATAGCTGTAGCACTGGCGCTGCAACGGCCCTTCGGTTTTCCAGATCAGCCAGCAGCAACCGAGCAGGGCATAGCCGGCGAGCAGCGCGAGGCCGGTCAGCAGGCTGAACGGAGTCAGCCATTCCCACCAGCCGCCCGCATAGGCGCGACCTTCGACCGTGATCCCCTGGAGCAGGGCGCCGAGCGTGATGCCCTGCGCAAAGGTGGCAATGACCGATCCCGCGGTAAAGGCGAAATCCCAGTATCTGCGATGGGCCGGGTCCCGCCAGCGAAATTCAAAGGCCACGCCGCGCAGCACCAGTCCCAGCAGCATCGCGATCAGCGGCGCATAGAGCGCCGGCAGGATGATGGCATAGGCCAGCGGGAAAGCGGCCAGCAAGCCGCCGCCGCCCAAGACCAGCCAGGTTTCATTGCCGTCCCAAACCGGTGCGATACTGTTCATGGCGGTGTCGCGATCCGGCCCGACCCTGAAATTGGGAAACAATATGCCGATACCGAGATCGAAGCCGTCCATGACGACATAGACGACGACGGCAAAGGCGATGATGCCGGCCCAGATGACCGTCAGGTCGATGCCGTTCATGGCGCTGCTCCTTCCTGATGATCCCCTTCGAGCACCGCCGCCGCCGGGGTGATGCCGGCCGAGCGGATCGGCGAATCTTTAGGCGTGGGCTCATGCGCTTCCGGCGGTTTCGCGGCGAGCTTGAACAGATAGATGATGCCGGCGCCGAAGACGACAAAATAGACGACGACAAAGGCCAGCAGCGAGGCGGCAACCGCCGGCGCGTCGAGCGGGGCGGCGCTTTCGCTGGTGCGCAGCAGGCCATAGACGGTGAACGGCTGGCGTCCGACCTCGGTGGTTACCCAGCCGGCCAGCACGGCGACAAAGCCCGACGGTCCCATCACCAGGGCCGCACGATGCAGCAGGGGCCAGTCGTAGAGCTTTTTCCGCGCACGGGCGAACAGGCTCCACAGGCCGAGACCGAGCATGGCAAAGCCAAGCCCGACCATGATCCGGAAGGACCAGAAGACGATTCCGACTGGCGGTTCGTCGCTGTCTGGAATCGTATCGAGTCCAGCCAGCGGCGCATTCAGGTCATGTTTGAGGATCAGCGACGAGGCCTTGGGGATCTCGATCGCATAGTCGACCCGCTTTTCCTTGCTGTTGGGGATACCGGACAGGATCAGCGGTGCGCCATCGGGATGGCTCTGATAATGGCCTTCCATCGCCATCACCTTCGCCGGCTGATGTTCCAGCGTGTTGAGGCCGTGCAAATCGCCCATGAAGATCTGCGCCGGGGCTACCAGGGCCGCCATCCACATTGCCATGGAGAACATCTTGCGCGCGCCCGGGTTGGTCCTGTCCTTCAGCAGATGCCAGGCCCCGACCGCTCCCACGGCAAAGGCAGTGGTCAGATAGGCCGCCAATATCGTGTGCACCAGACGATAGGGAAAACTGGGATTCCAGACGATGTCCCACCAGCTCCCCGCGGGCACGAACTGGCCCACATCATTGATGGCGAAACCGACCGGCGTGTGCATCCAGCTGTTGACCGACAGGATCCAGAAAGCGGAGATGAAGGTTCCCACCGCCACCGCGAGCGTAGCGACAAAATGCAGCTTGCGACCGACCTTGTTGATACCGAACAGCATCACGCCGAGAAAGCCGGCTTCGAGGAAAAAGGCCGTCAGAACCTCATAGGCCATGAGCGGACCAATGATGGGGCCGGCCTTGTCTGAGAATACCGACCAGTTTGTGCCAAACTGGTAGGACATCACGATGCCGGAAACGACGCCCATGGCGAACACGATCGCAAAAATCTTCAGCCAGTAGCGATAGAGGTTGGCATAGACGCCCTTGTCGGTTTTCAGCCAGAGAGCTTCGAGAACCGCAAGATAGCTCGCGATGCCGATGGTGAAGGCAGGAAACAGGAAATGGAAACTGACGGTGAAGGCAAACTGGATCCGTGCCAGATTGATTGCGAGATCATTTTCTATCATGTTCTGGGCCTGACGAGCTTTTTCTGTTGTCCAGCGCATATGCGCCCGGCCCACGGCAATAAATCAGGAACAGCGAGCCAAGAATCGCGATATTCTTGAACAGGGGGCCGACATGTCCGGGTGCAAGATGGACGGTGACGGTAATCGGAACAAGGGTCAGAAATATCAGCAGGGCCGAAAGCCGGGTCATCCAGCCGAGAGCAAGCATCACCCCGAAAATAACGAACACGACACCCGAAAGCCATAACAGCCAGGAGGGATCGCCAGCCATGCTGATCATATTCCACCATGGCGACTCGACCATCCGGTCCAGCATCATCTGATGCTCGGCAAAATGGCCCAGACCCCCGATGATGAATATCAGGCTGGTCAGGACACGAAAGACGGGATCGGCCCAGTCCCTCAATCCTTGCGACGGCGTAACATATGCCTCTATTGTCCGCATCATATCAGGCCTCTCGCCATCCAGGGGTCGGTATTGTTGTCGGCCTTGTCCTCGCTATCCGCAATTGCAATTAATGCAGAATAAGCGCCATTTTGCGAAAGAAAAACCTTGCCGGACAACTGGTCGAGAAAACGGGAGCGCTTCAACCGGTCCATCACCGGACCCTTGACTTCCGACAGATGGAGCGAAATGCCGCCATCCTCGAGCCGGTGATTGATGGCCTCGATACTTTCCAGCGCCGAGGCATCGATCGCGTTGACCGCCGAGCACATCAGCACGACATGGCGCACGCTCTTCTGTTCGGCGACCTGTTCGAGAATGAACTCCTCGAGCCAGCGCGCGTTGAGATAGGTCAGGCTTTCATCGATGCGGATGGTCAATATCCGGGGATCGGTGAACACCTTGTGCCGATTGACGTTGCGGAAATGTTCGGTTTCGGGAACCCGGCCGACGATCGCTGCATGGGGACGCGAACTGCGCCAAAGGAACAGAGCGAGACTGAGGGCGACGCCTGCGATCACGCCGGGCTCGACTCCGGCGAGCAAGGTGACGCCGATGGTGGCCGCCATCGCGGCAAAATCCGCTTTCGAATAGCGCCAGATGGTTCGCGGGGTCTTGAAATCGACCAGACTGAGTACCGCGACAATGATGGTCGCGGCCAGAGTGGCGATCGGCAGCGATGAAAGTAGCGGGGTCAGAAACAACGCAGCCAAAGCGATTCCGATCGCAGTGAAGGCGCCGGCGGCAGGCGTCTCTGCGCCAGCATCGAAATTCACCACCGAGCGGGCAAATCCGCCGGTGACCGGATAGCCGCCGGAAAAGGCAGCCGAGATATTGGCTGCGCCCAGGCCGATCAGTTCCTGGTCGGGATCGATCCGCTGCCGCCGCTTGGCCGCCAGTGTCTGACCGACCGATACCGATTCGACAAATCCGATTATGCTCAGCAGCAACGCCGGAATGGCCAGCGTTTTCCACAGCTCCAGATCGATCAGCGGAACGGAAAAGGGCGGCAGGCTTTGCGGGATATCGCCGACCACCCTGACCCCCTGGGCCTCGAGCCCGAACAGGATGGTGGCGAGCGTGGATACGGCAACGGCGGCAATCGGTCCGGCCTTGGCCAGCAGTTCGGCCGGCCGCGCGGGAATGCCAAGGCGCATCAGCAGGGGTTTGAGGCCCTTGCGGACCCAGAAAAGAAAGGCGGTGGCGGAGATCCCGATGATCAGGGTCGGCATGTTGGTCGTGCCGATCGTCGCGGCGATGCTGGAGACCAGTTCGGGCATGGCGGCGCCGCTCGCCTGGATCCCCAGGATCGACTTGAGCTGGCTGGTGGCGATGATGATGCCGCTCGCGGTGATGAAGCCCGACACGACCGGATGGGAGAGCAGATTGGCGAGAAAACCCAGCTTGAAAATACCCAGAAGCAGCAGGAACAGACCGGAGAGCAATGCCAGGACCAGGGCCGCCGCGATAAAGTCCGCGCTGCCGGGAGGAGCGATGGCGCTCGCTGCGGTCAGCGTCATCAGCGATACGACTGCCACCGGCCCGACCGCCAATGTCCGGCTGGTGCCGAAGATCGCATAGGCAATGAGCGGCAGAATAGAGGCGTAAAGACCAATTTCCGGCGGCAAACCGGCGAGCATGGCATAGGCCAGGCTCTGCGGGATCAGCATGATGGTGACGATGATGGCAGCAACGCCATCATTGGTCAGCGTGGTACTGTTATAACGGCTACCCCAATCCAGAATCGGCAAATAGCGGGCTATTTTCATGCGCTATCCTATTCCGCGCCGATGCGGTGTGGCTTGACCATCCATTCCCGTCCCTTGAGCATGCCGTGCCAGTAGACCGGCGGCAGGATGGTATCCTTGAGCAGCCAGGACAGCCGCGATGGCCGGGTACCGTCGATCAGCCAGTTGGGGAAGCTCGGCAGCAATTTGCCGCCATAACCGAATTCTGCCAGCACGACCTTGCCGCGTTCGACGGTCAGCGGGCAGCTGCCATAACCGTCATAATCGGCCACCGGCGGCTTGTCGTCGAGAGCGGCGAGGGCATTGACCGCAACGACCGGGGCCTGCTTGCGAACGGCCGCCATTGTCTTGGCATTGGGCGCGCTGCAGGCATCGCCCAGCGAGAATATATTGGCATATCTTGTGTGGCGCAGGGTGGCCTGATCGACATCGACGAAGCCGCTTTCCGCCGCCAACGGGCTGGACCGGATGAAATCGGGAGCCGTTTGCGGCGGGACCACATGAATCATGTCGAATGCGACTTCGACCCTTCTGGTTTCCTCGCCCTGTTTCTGTTCAAATGTGGCAATCCTGGCCGGACCATCGACTGCAACCAGCCGGGATTCAAGCTTCAGCTGTACGCTGTAACGTTCGATATATTCCATCAGGGCCGGGACATATTCCTTGACCCCGAACAGCGCCGCGCCGCTGTTATGAAACTGCACGTCAATATTGTTCAGGACGCCTGCTCTTTCCCATCTGCTGCACGACAGATACATCGCCTTTTGCGGAGCGCCGGCGCATTTGATCGGCATTGGCGGCTGGGTGAACAAGGCCGTCCCGCCGGTCATGTCCTTGACCAGGCGATAGGTGTAGGGGGCCAGGTCGAAGCGGTAATTGGAGGTGACGCCGTTTTTGCCCAACGTTTCCGGCAGGCCATCGATAGCTGCCCAGTCGAGCTTTATTCCGGGACAGACGATCAGCACGTCATAATGGATTTCCTGCCCGTCGGCTGTCGTGACGGCGTTGTTTTCCGGATCAAAGGAATCGGCCGCAGACTTGATCCATTGCGCTCGCGCCGGGATTAGATCCTTTTCCCTGCGGTGCGTGAACTCCGCGGAAAAGGTGCCGCCACCGACCATCGTCCAGCCGGGCTGGTAATAGTGATCGTCGGCCGGGTCGATAATCGCCAGTGAAATTTTCCCGTTGCGCTTCAGCATGCTGGCCGCGGTTGCGATGCCGGCGGAGCCGCCGCCGACAATGACGACGTTAAACCGGCTGACGCTGGCTGAGGGGGAAGATTTTTTCCGTGCCGCTGCCTGCGCCATTTCAGTCAATTTGGTCGAGCGCGCACCCGAGCGGCAGTAGGCTAGCGCAGGGGCAGGAAGGTCGGCGAGCGCCGCAGCCATTTTTTCGCCGTCCTGATCGGTGATCGCGCCGGGAACTGCCGGCACATAGGCGAAATGGAGACCCGATTCTTTTGCCGCCTCCGCGATGGCGGCCGAACGCGGATGCTTCCCTTCTTCCTCGTCGGGCCGGTTGCAGATGATCGACCGGAAACCGGCTTTCGCCAGAGCCGGGAGGTCATCAAGTTCCAGTTGCGGTGATACGCTTATGGCGTCGTTCAACTTGGTAATTTCTGGCTTGCTTGGCATAGGACTTCCTCCCGGCTTCTTTTCTAACTTGTCACGCGATGGGCAATCATGCCGGCCAGCAGGGCGATGACAAATGCCAGCGCGGGCAGGGGGTTAAGCGCCAGATTGGCCAGGCCAGGCCCCGGACAGAGACCGCTGATGCCCCAGCCCGAACCAAAGAGTACCGCCCCGATCACCAGATTGCGATCGATCAGCGACGTTCCGGGGAGCGAGAAATGGGCGTCGGCGAATGGCTTGTCGAGCCGCCGCTGGATGATCCACGCCACGGCCATCGGAATCATCGCTCCGCCCATCACGAAGGCGAGAGTCGGGTCCCAGTGGCCGAACAGATCGAGGAAACCCTGCACCCGGGCGGGGTCGGCCATGCCCGAATAGGCCAGGCCGGCGCCGAATAGCGCTCCGGCGAAAAGCGCGACCAGAATCTGTCTCACATCAATCCTCCCGCGCGCATCAGCGCGACCGTTGCGAATCCGCTGGCCATGAATATTGCCGTGGCCATCAACGAACGCGGGGACAGGCGCGACATGCCGCAGACGCCGTGGCCGCTGGTGCAGCCCGAGCCCAGCCGCGTCCCGTAGCCGACCAGCAATCCGCCGATCAGCAGGGGCAGGACCGAGGGCGGAAAGCGGGTTTCAATGCCGCCCGCGATCCACGACAGGAGAAATGCTCCGACCGGCAAGCCGATGACGAATGCCGCCGCAATAGCGCGTGGTGCGCCGCTGTCGGCGATCCCGGTGGCGCGCGCGGCCAGCCCGCTGACCCCGGCAATTCGACCAAGGCCGAGCAGCATCAGGGCCGCGGCCACACCGATCACCAGTCCGCCGATCAGGCCTTCCAGCGGCATGGCATGGGGAAATGCCGAGAGCATCAGACGCCGTTCAACGGAACTTTGAGGTAGCGCACGCCATTGTCCTCCGCTGGCGGCAGATGACCGGCCCGCATATTGACCTGAACCGACGGCAGGATCAGGCGCGGCATATCCAGCGTCTTGTCGCGCTCGGTCCGCATCTGTACAAATTCCTCTTCAGTTATGCCGTCATGGGCATGGATATTATGCTTCCGTTCTTCGGCCACGGTGGTTTCCCATATATATTCGGTCCGGCCGGCGGGCAAATAATCATGGCACATGAACAGGCGGGTGGTGTCGGGGAGCGACAATATCCGGCGCATTGAGCGGTAGAGCTTGCGTGCATCGCCGCCCGGGAAATCGGCTCTGGCCGTGCCGTAATCGGGCATGAACATGGTGTCGCCGACGAAGACCGCATCGCCGATGACATAAGCGATACAGGCGGGCGTATGGCCGGGAACATGCATCACGGTCACGTCGATATTGCCGATCTTGAACGTATCACCGTCGGAGAATAGCTGATCAAAATCCGATCCGTCCCGCTGAAAGTCCGTGCCGGCGTTGAACAGTTTGCCGAACACATCCTGCACCGTCACGATATGTTCGCCAATCGCAATCTTGCCGCCCAGCTTTTCCTGCAGATAGGGGGCAGCCGACAGGTGGTCGGCATGGGCGTGGGTCTCGAGCAGCCATTCAACCTTCAGGTCCTGTTCCCTGACATAGGCAATCACCTCATCGGCGGAATCGAAGGACGTCCGTCCGGAAGCCGGATCAAAATCAAAGACGCTGTCGATGATGGCGGCGCATTTCGTGGCCGCATCGTGCACCACATAGGTCACGGTATAGGTTGCCTGGTCGAAAAACGACTGGATCACCGGGATGCTTTGCTGCGCCCGGCGGATTTGTTCCGTTGCATGAATCAGGGCCGAATCGGTCATGGAAAATTCCTTATATTCATATTTACATAAATCATGTAATACATTATATGCGTTGCGTCAATATGTGAACACTGGCAATTCTCAGGAGAGGTTAAACTAATGACAGACGCGCTGCAGAGAAAGTCCGGTTCATTGCGTATTGGCGACGCTGCCCCGGATTTCGAGGCGCGCACCACCCATGGCCCGGTCAGGCTGTCCGACTATCGCGGACGGTGGCTCCTCTTCTTTTCCCATCCGGCCGATTTTACGCCGGTATGCACCACCGAATTTGTCGCCATGGCGCGCCATCAGGACCGGTTCGAAGCCCTGGACTGCGCCCTGCTCGGCCTGTCCGTCGACAGCCTCTATTCCCATCTCGCCTGGGTGCGCGCGATCGAGGACCGGTTCGATGTGAAGATATCCTTTCCGATTGTCGAGGATCCGAGCATGGCGGTCGGTCACGCCTTTGGCATGGTCGATGAAAATGCTGCCGATTCTGCGGCGATGCGGACCAGCTATTTCATCGATCCCCGGGGCATCATCCGCGCGACAACCTGCTATCCGCACAATGTCGGACGTTCGGTCGAAGAGATGATCCGCCTCCTGAGCGCGCTGCAGTTGACGGACGAGAAAGAGGTGCTGACGCCGGAAGGCTGGCAGCCGGGCGACGACGTGCTTGCGATACCACCGCTGTCGGACCAGCATGTCAGCCGGGCAGACGACTGGTTTTGCCATCTGGTGGAAAGCCCGTGACGGCATTTTTTGAAAGCCGCGACCGCGCCGATGCCGCCACCGAGAAGCTCAAGGTCTATGCGCAGCCGCAACGGCTGATGATCCTGTCCTATCTGCTGCGCGGCGAGAGAAGCGTCAGCGATATCGATCGCTCGACCGGTATCGGCCAGCCCGCGCTTAGCCAGCAACTGGCCGCCCTGAGGCAGGCAGAAGTTGTAAAGACCCGGCGGGAAGGAAAGCAGATCTGCTATGATCTGGCCGATGAATCCGTGCGGCTCTGCGTCCGCACGATGGAGGCGCTGCTGACGGATCAACCCGATCCGCGGCAGGTGCTGAAGGCCGCGACTGCGCCCGTTGCGCCGGCTGACAAGCCCGTGACCGGCAGCGGAACGGCGGGTTTCGCAAAAATTCTATAGGACAGGAAAATTCACCATGAACAAGGACCAAGCCGGGCATGGCCTCACACCCGAAGAGCTGAAACCGGAGGACTGGGCAGGCGAAATGGGATTGAAATGGCTGGCTAGCCTGTCGCTGTTCGAGGAAATGATCGCTCCGATTGGCGGCGCCTTGCTCGACCGGGCCGATTATCGGGATGGCGAGAAGGTGATCGATCTGGGATGCGGGGGCGGGGCCACCACGCTGGCGATCGCGCAGAAGGTCGCACCGACCGGCAAGGTCATGGGCGTCGATATTTCGCCCGACCTGGTTGCGGCCGCGCGGGAGCGGGCGGTCCAGAGCGGCGCGATGAATATCGCGTTCACTTGCGCCGATGCCTCAAGCGTCGCCTTGACCGATGCCCCTTATGACCGGCTTTTCTCCCGCTTCGGCAGCATGTTCTTTGACGAACCGATCCGGGCCTTTTCCCATCTGCACGGACTTCTCCGCAAGGGGGGCCGCATCGATCTCGCGGTATGGGGACCGCCACGGGACAATCTGTGGATGATGGCCATGATGGGCGTCGTCAGAAACCACATCGAAGTCCCGCCCGCGGTGCCGCGCGCGCCGGGCCCGTTCGCGTTCGAGGATCTGGAATATCTCGGCGAGGTTATGGACGGCAGCGGTTTCACGAAGGTTGACGTGGTCGCCTATGACGGTCTGCAGCCCGTCGGCGGTATCGGCGCGACGCCGGAAAAGGCAGTGGAATTCGCTTTCAACTCTCTGGCGGTCGGTCGTTTGCTGAACGACAAGAGCGATGCCATACGGGAAGCCGCGAGCAAGGAATTGGCGGATGTTTTTGCCCGGCACCATGTGCCCGGCAAAGGCGTCATGATGCAGGGCAAAGCCTGGCTGGTCTCTGCCATCGCCTGAATGGCCCGAGAAGCGAAGCCCGGGTTCTGATCGAGCGGGAGCGCCACGATGCTCGGCTTGCCATGTCTGCAGAGGGCAGAAAATCCATAGACCCTAGAGATCGGGTAGTCGCTGTTCCTTTTGGCACCAGTTGCGCAAATCCGGATCATTCGCCCGCTCGATCAACGCCGACGCATCGGTAATGGAAAAATGACAGGCCTTGTCATAATCGTCCAGTTCGTTCCAGCTGATCGGCACCGCGACCGGCGCACCGGTTCTTGCGCGCGCGGAATAGGGTGCCACCGATGTCGCGCCGCGCTGGTTGCGGAGCCAGTCGATGAATATCTTGCCCTTGCGCTTTTCCTTGGACATAGTGGCGGTATAGCGGTCGGGCTGCGACTGCGCGAGGGCGGTGGAGAAGCGGCGGGCAAAATCCTTGACCTCGGGCCACTCCGCCATCGGCTCGAGCGGCACGATCACATGCACACCCTTGCCGCCCGACAACATCGCGAAACTCGTGAGCCCGAGATCGGCCAGCGTCTGGTGAATCTCCCTTGCAGCCTTTTTGACATTGCCAAAATCCAGCCCTTCGTCCGGATCGAGATCGAACACCATCCGGTCGGGCTGTTCGAGCGATTCAATCCGCGATCCCCAGCCGTGGAATTCGATCGTCCCCATCTGGACACAGGCCAGCAATCCGGAGATATTTTCGACATAGAGATAATCCTCGACCCCGCCGTCCTTTTCGGCGATCGGAACCGCTTTCACATGCTCGCCAAAGCTGCCCGGGTCATGTTTCTGGAAAAAACATTTCTTTGCCCGGCCTTGCGGGCAGCGCACGAGGCTGATCGGACGATGGGCAACCCAGGGCAGCATCAGGGCGCCGATTTGCTCGTAATAATCGGCCAGATCGCCCTTGGTGGCCTTGGCATCGGGGAAAATGATACGGTCCCGGCTCGAAATCCTGACCATCGGTTTTGCCTTCCCTGAAGTGGACGATTCTGGGCTTTCCGGAGCGACCTTGCGGGCATCCTTGTCCTCGCGCAATCCCAGAAAACTGCCATGACGTACCCGTCCGTCGCCGGTAAACTCGGCAAAGGCTATTTCCGCGACCAGTTTCGGCGTAATCCAGTGCGCATCGCGGCCCTCCGCTTTCGGGACCTCCGCCGGCGGGGTCTTGCGGGCCAGCCGGCTCATCTTGCCGGCCAGCTCTTCCATCACATCTTCGGTAAAGCCGGTGCCGACACGGCCCTTGTAGACCAGTCGATCGCCCTCGTTCTGGGCAAGCAGCAGCGAAGCGAACGGACGTGCTTTCTTGTCCGACCTGCGCCAGCCAATGACAACAAACTCCTGCCGCCGCGTACATTTTATCTTCAGCCAGCTCTTCGAGCGCCGACCGCGATACGGCGCGTCGGCGCGCTTGGAGATAATGCCCTCCTGTCCCGCCTTGCACATCGCATCCAGCAGTTTTTCGCCCGCACCGATCAGGTGATCGGCGAAGAGGATGCTGCTATTGCCGTCCGCCAGAACAGCGTTCAGCCTTTCCTTGCGCTCGACATTGGTAAGGGCGGTCAAATCCTCCCCGTTCCGTTCGAGCAGATCGAAGGCAAATAGAGTCAGCTTGCCCGTTCCTTCCTTCAGCGCCTTCTGCAGATTGGAAAAGTCCGGATTACCCTTGCCATCGAGCGCGACAATCTCTCCGTCGATCAGCGCCGATCCTGAAATCAGGTTGGTGGCCGCCTCGGCGATCCCCCGGAACTTGTCGGTCCAGTCCTTTCCGGATCGCGTATAAATCCGTGCCTTGTCTGCCGTCACCGCCAGCAGACAGCGATAGCCATCATATTTTATCTCATGGAGCCATTCATTTCCCGCCGGTACCTGATCGACCAGGGTTGCCAGCTGCGGCTTGCGGAATTTTGGCAGGCTGTGCTTGGTTGGCTTGCTGTTGTGGCCACCCGATTTGGCATGTTGCTCCTTGTTGTGCGCCGCTTTCTGCATCGCCTTGTCAAAGGCTTCGCCCTTCTTGCCCTGCAGCGAAATCTCACCCCCTTCCTGGGCTGCTATTTCGGCCATGCTGCGTCCGGTTTCGACGCTGGTCAGCACGCCGGAGACCAGATCGTCGCTGCCGCCGGCAAAGCCATCGTCAATCTTGCGCAGCAGCCAGTTTTCGCGCTTCTCCCCCGGTTTCTTGCGCATCCGGACAAGCAGCCATTCACCCTTCATCCGCTCGCCATCGAGGATGAAATGGAGATGACCCTTTTCGAGGTCCGCGGCGCTTTTGCCCTTCACGGGGGCCCAGCTCCCCTTGTCCCACAGCATGACCGTGCCGCCGCCATATTCTTCCTTGGGGATACTGCCCTCAAACCCGGCATAGGACAAAGGATGATCCTCGGTCCGGACCGCCAGCCTCTTGTCATCGGGATTGAGGCTCGGCCCCTTGGTCACGGCCCAACTCTTGAGAACGCCGTCCAATTCCAGACGGAAGTCATAATGCAGGCGGGTAGCGGCATGCTTCTGGACGATGAAGCGGTTGCCCGAACCCTTTCCGACCGTGCCGGCTGGCTCGCGAGTTTTCTGAAAGTCGCGTTTGAGATTATAGTCGGCAAGGGGATCGGATTTTTGCGCCATGGCTAGCCCGTTTTACGCGGCTTGCCCTTGGAAGACTTCTTCTTTGCACCGCTATCGGCGTCCACGGACTTTTTCAGCGCTGCCATCAGATCAATCACATTGCCCCCCGGCGATGCGCCGTCATCGACATCCTCCAGAATTTTCTTGCCGCCAGACTTGCGTTTGCTGGCAATCAAATGCTTCAGGGCATCGACATAGCGGTCATGATATTCATCCGGTTCAAATGGTGCCGCCTTGTCCTCGATCAGTTTCTCGGCCAGATTCAGCAATTCCTTGTCCGGTTTGATATCATCAATATCCTCGAAATAGCCCTGCGCCTTCCTCACCTCGTCGGCATAGCGCAGCGTCTCCAGCACCATCCCGTTTCCACATGGTTTCAGGCTGACCACGTGCTCCTGTCCGCGCACCGCGAGCTGACCCACGCCGACTTTCCTGGTTTTTCGCAGCGCATCGCGCAGCACAACATAGGCTTCCTCGGCAAGATCGTCGGCGGGGACGACATAATAGGGTTTTTCGTAATAGAGCACATCGATGTCGGAAAAATCGACAAATTGCGTCAGCACCAAGGTCTTCTTGCTCTCCAGCTTGACCGCATCGATTTCGTCCTGATCGAGCAGGACGTAGCTGTTCTTCTCATATTCAAAACCCTTGATGATGTCGTCCCGATCGACGGGTCCGATTCCGGGCACGACCTTTTCATATTTAATTCGCTTGCCAGAAGGTTCATGAATCTGCCGGAAGGATATCTGCGCACCGCTTTTGGTGGCCGGGTAGATTTCTACGGGGATCGAGACCAGAGCAATTCTGATCTGCCCTTTCCAATAAGCGCGCGCTGCCATCAGGGACGTTCCGGAAGCAAGTTTGTCATGCCCGTCGCATCAGATGTACAATGAGACTGGCAAGGAACAGAACCACGAACAGGTAAAACAAAATCTTTGCGATACCGGACAATGCTCCCGCGATCCCGCCAAAACCGAGGATCGCGGCGACGAAGGCAATCACCAGAAAGATTATGGCGAAGCGTAACATAGGCACGGTCCTTTTCCCGATTCTTCGATTGCCTGCTTCTACGCATGATATTGCGATTGGTTGCGAAAGCGATTTCTGCGCGCTCTTCCCGGCCAATCAAGGGGTGGGCAAGGTTGCCATCTGCCGGTTCGTGCAACCAAACCTTTTCCCAGACAGGGCTGGAGCAATGACGGTTTGTGGTCAGCGAGAAGCCCCGGGTTTGTCGTTCAAGCTTTCCAGGGCCTGGTTGACCAGCTGCTCCTGTTCGGCGAGGCGGGCTTCCTCCTGCGCGCTGATCGGTTCGGATTTGCTCATGCCTTCGGATTCGGCATATAATCGACTGTCGAGGTCCATCTTCCAGCCTTCGAGCAATTTTCTCTTTTCGCTGTCGGGCAGACTATCATCATTGATGATATCGGTCGGGCTGTCGTAGTCGGAATGGGTGTTCTTGCCGTCACCAGCAGAGTTTTGGTCATGGTTCTCGGTCATCATATGTTCCTTGGATCATGTTCCTGATTAACACGCAGCGGCTTTCCGGGTTCCGGTCGAGGAATGATTTAATTTTCTGGCAACCGCCCGTCGGTCTTGGCGTTCTACAAGAAGGATCAGGAAAGGAAGCATGGCGATGAGTCTGGAACAGCAACAATGGCGTGGCGATGGAGGACCGAGGCCCGACACGCAATCACAACCGACGGTTGGATGGCTGCCCAGCGAGATTGCGCCTTGCTTCCTGTTCCTCGTCCGCAACAATTCAACCCGCCTCAAAGCGCGTCTCCCCTGTCCCGGAGGCGCCGGTGTCGGCCGCTAGTTCTGGTAGTTCTGGCCCGGCGCCGCTGACCGCGGAAATCCGGTTCTGGTGGCCGGATCGGCAGACCGGCATACTCAGCGCCTGGCTCGACGAACAAGGAATCACGCTCTCCGAAGCCTGCCAACGAACCGATCTCTATATTCCGACCGGGAGCATGGCGGTCAATCTGAAGAAGCGGGACGGCGAGCAACTGGAATTGAAAGCGCTGGTCCGGCAGCTGCCGCTTGCCCACGCTTTCGCCGGCCAGCACCAGTGCGAAATCTGGGTCAAGCACCGCCTAACCGCTCAGCCGATATTGGCCAACCGAGAGGTCAGGATAAGCAAGACGCGCTGGCTCGCTTGTCTTGATGACCGGGGAGTGATGGTGACGGACCAACATCTGTCGACGGGTTGTCAGGTTGAGCTGAGCGAGGTGCGGCCGGAAGGCGGACAGCGGACCTGGACCAGTTTCTGCCTGGAGGTCTTTGGGGATGGGGACTCGCTCCCGGAACTTATGCAAAACGTGACCGGAAAACTGGGGGATATGCCCTGCGCGCACGAACGGCCGCTGGTGGCGAGCTATGCCGAGTGGCTGTTCCGGGAAGACTATTTTGATCGGGAATGAAATGGCAGGCCGTTCGGGAACCGCCAGCCGCCAAAGGCGGACCGGTCACTGTTCGTGTTCCCGGCCGCGCACCACCCGCCTGCCCTTGTTGCGGCCTGATGTTTCCGTCACGACGGTACATTGCCCCTCCGGTTGGTGATCAGTATTGAAAAACAGGATCACCCAATCGTCGGTACGGCCCAGTTGATGGGCCCGGGCGGTATTGGAATAGAGGGCAGTAAAATGCCACGGCCCTCTTTCCGTGTGCAGAATCGGCAGCCAGGCCTTTCCTTCAGGATTGAAACGCCGCGGTGCAATGGTGCGCAGATCTCCGGCTTCGGCTCGGGTACGATATTCATGGTCTACATCCAGCAGAACGTCTATCGGCGGGGGCGGATGGACCCGCCGGACAGTTCTGCCGCCGCCCCGGGTCGAAAGCAACCCGGCAAGGCCGTTGCGGATAATCGAAAGCCGACGCTCGCCGATGCCCGGAACCTCGGCCAGTCGCCCGTCATAGGCTGCAACCTCCAGAGCTTCCAGCGTATCGATCTCAAGATGCTCGTGAATGAGGCGTGCCAGCGTTGGCCCGATACCCGGGATAGTAAGAAAAGTGGCTTCGGGTTCCAGGCTGCCGCGCAGCCGGTCGAGCTGTGACCATCGACCGGTCGATGTCAGTTGGAGAATGGCGGATCCGATGGCCGTCCCGATGTTCGGTATCGCATCCAGCGCCTCGATCCCCCGTGCGGCTATGAGGGTGATATCCTCCGACAGAGATTCGATGGTTGCCGCGGCCTTCAAATAGGCAAGACTGCGAAACGGGCTGGCATTCTGGACTTTCAACAACTCTGCCGCTTCGCGCAAAGCCGAAGCGACCCTAAAATTGGCAGGGTGCAGATAGGCTTGCGATCGATCTGGCTGAACGGCGGTCATCTTCCCCAGTTCCTGATTGTGCACTCTGGCAAGATGGTCTGAAATCATCAGATCACCATTGCCCCACGGGATATCGCAAGATCACAGGCGCGGGTCTCCCTATGCGGGTGACTGTCTATTCGGTCGTTCCGCCATCGAAATGTTCGTGCGATGCATCGGCATCTGCCCTGGTCTTGTGGACGGTGCCATCAACATGTTCGGGCGGACCGTAGATCGTATAGAGACGAAGCGCCTCATCTCCGGTGCAGACCACATTGTGCCGCGCGCCTTGTGGAACGATGATCCCGTCATCTGACTGGACCTTGGTGCAGCGACCATCGATCCAAACCTCACCGTGCCCCTTTTCGATGCGGAAAAACTGATCCCGGTCTTCATGAACCTCTTCGCCGATCTCCGTGCCGGGAGCGATTGCCATGAGCACCAGTTGCAGATTGTGCCCCGTGTATAAAACTCTACGAAAATCTTCATTCTCTTCGGTTAGGCCCTCGATATCAGCAATGAAGCCCTTCATAGCCTGATCCTTTTCTTGTTCATTCAGGTCGTTCGATCGTCGGTTCAAGCTGGTTGATGACTTGCCGCGCATCGAACGCGCGTTGATTGTTGAGCGGAACCGGGCCATTGAACATTTCGATATCGGCATGGGCCTCGAATTTCTCGACAGTGCGCATGTCGATTCTGTCCGCCCAGAAGCGGCTGCCCCACTCGGGATGCCACCAGTACCAACCCCCGCTGGGACGGTAATAACGCCAGTGCGGTCGCCAATAGCCATAGAGGCTGCCATAATAGGGCTCGTAGAACGGATCGGGCGCCACGTAGGTGCGCACGTCGCGCTCGGTCAGTCGATCGTTGATTTCAAACCAGTCATAGCCCTTCTCGAGCGTCAGTTCGGCCGCCCGGTAGAGCAGATAGCCCTCGACACGATCGCGCGATGTCAGTGTATTGCCTGCAAAATTCACCTGATAGCGATTTTCGGTGATCCGGGTTTCCGAATATCCGCCCGAGATTTTCTGTCCCGCAATATCCGGCTGATAGGGGGTTGCGGTCATGCAACTGGCGACGAGCGCCGAGCAGCAGAGGATAATCAGGGAACGCCAAAAAGATTGCGGCCTCCCCGCCAGCGCAGATTTGTGATGGGGACTGAGTTCCCGACGAAATAATCTCGCTGAACCATGTGCAAACATATTCATGACCTCCCGACCTGTATGGGCTATCGATGTCGGGCGAAAATAGGACCCCCGTCGGGGTGAAGGTAATACGTAATCTTACCGATGACCCCGACAGCAGTTGTCGACCACAAGATGAAGCACAGCAAGCGCCAGCCAGGAGATCTAGCAATGTCCGAACCCTTGAAAATTATCTGCCCGTCCTGCGATACCGCAAACCGCGTTCCTCGAAACAAGCTCAACGATCAGGGAAAATGCGGCAAATGCGGCAATTTGCTTTTCCCGGGGACGCCGGTGACCCTGACTGCTGCCAATTTCGACAAGCACGCCGGTGCCAGCGATATCCCGTTGCTGGTTGATTTCTGGGCCAGCTGGTGCGGCCCGTGCCGCCAGATGGCACCGGCCTTTGCGGCTGCGGCGACGCAGCTCGAACCCCTTGTCCGTCTCGGCAAGCTGGATACGGAAGCCGAGCAGGCCATTGCCGCCCGTTTTCAGATCCGGTCGATTCCGTCACTGGTTCTTCTGTCTGGCGGGCGCGAACTGGCCCGCACGGCCGGCGCCATGCCGACCGGTTCGATCGTGCAATGGGCAAGAGCGGCCCTTCCGGCCTAGGATGCGATGATGGACAAGAGCTGATCGCCTGCAACTGCGTTCCGTTCTTCGACACTTTGCCGGTACAGGTGCAGGACGTCCTCGCGGTGGCATAGTTCGGTGCCGGGGGTCATCACGGCGGCAGAACCGGCGGCGACGGCAAAGTGAAAGGCCTCGTCAATCTCTGTTCCCGACGCCAGAGCGAATGTTATCGCGCCGACAAAGCTGTCGCCTGCGCCCACGGTGGATCGCACGGTCGTTGGGGGAGCGGAGATATTTATGACGGATTTCGCATTTGCCAGCAGGGCTCCCTCTTCGCCCATGGACACGACAATATTTTCCACCTTTCCCGCACGCACGAGCTGCAATGCTTCCTCGCCGGCGCTGTGCCGATCGAGTGGACCGCCCACCAGCTGCTCCAGCTCGGTGAGATTGGGCTTGGCCAGGTAAATCCCGCCAGCATCGAGCGCCGCTTTTAGCGCAGCCCCGGAACTGTCCAGAATGGTGCGTGCGCCCTTGCCGGCAGCGACGCGGGCAAGCCGGACATAAATATCGTCGGGCGCGCCTTTTGGCAGACTGCCGGTGGCGACCATATAATCAAACGGCAGTTGCTCGACCATGTCCAGAACCGTCTCCAGCTCGTCGAGGGTCACGGCAGCGCTCTCGGGAACGAAGCGATATTCCAGTCCTTGCGCCAGTTCATGCACCGTATAGGAAAGCCGGGTTGCTGCGGAGGCCGCCGCCCGATGCTGCGCGATGGGCAGCCTATCGAGGCTGTCCGAGAGCAGCGCTCCGGTCGCGCCGCCAGCAAGGTAGACAAGGTCGGGCCGCCCGCCCAGGGTGGCGATGACGCGCGCGACATTGACGCCGCAGCCACCCGGGTGATGGATCTGGTTGAAGGTCCTGAGCTTGACGGTCGGCTCGACATGCTGGGCATCACAGGAAACATCAATCGCCGGATTGAGAGATATGCACAGAACCGTCTGCATGTTTCATCCATCCCGTCTGATCCAAGAACGAGCGCTAGTATGTAACGGTTTTGCACGACGTCGCAAATAGGGCGTGGCACCTAGGTAATATCCCCTAGGGACTCTGGATCTCAACGAGCCGGCCCATTCACTGGCCGTTCCAGACAATGGATGAATTCCCCCGATAAAGCGCCACCCGCTGGCAAACTGTGCTACGATGCGATGGCCAGTTCCCATTTGTCTGATATCGCACAGTTTTTTCTGTGGTGTTGGCCCGATGTAGGGTCAATATCATCGGTATCGCTCCCAGAACGGGGTATCGGAGCGGCGAGGCGAACCTATTTCACTTCACCCGGGTCAAGTGAAAGCGGATTTATTGCCCTTATCGAATAGTTCCAACCTGTTGATTCAAACGATGTCGGTCGAGGACAGGACGTTGTTATGGCCTGATCTGAAGCGCGTGGGCCTGGAACGCAGAATGGAACTGGTGGCGGCCAATCGCCCGATCACCACGATCTATTTCCCCGAAGGGGGAGTTGCCTCGATCGTTGCCACAAACAGGAACGGCGAACGGACCGAAGTCGGCATTTTCGGTCGCGAAGGATTTTCCGCTGCATCGCTGCTGTTGGGCAGCGATGAGACGCCGCATGAAACCTTCATGCAGATCGATGGATCCACCGCCTTGTCCATTGGCGCAACGGAATTGCGAACGGCGGCGAACAAGAGCGTGACGCTCCGCGACCTTTTGCTGCGCTATATCAACTCGTTCATGATCCAGACAGCCTCCAGCGTGGTTTCCAACGCCCATAACAGCATCGAGATCCGGCTCGCCCGCTGGCTGCTGATGTGCCACGACCGGACCGATGGCGACGACATTCACCTGACGCATGAATTCATGGCGATGATGATCGCGGCGCAACGGTCAGGCGTCACGCTGACCCTCCATGTTCTGGAAGGTTATGGGCCATCAAATCCAGTCGCGGAAAAGTCACGGTTACGGACCGTGCCCGGTTGGAGGAGACGGCAGGAGAATCCTATGGCGAACCGGAGAGAGTTTACAGGCAAACAATCGCTCCCTTTGGAAAGTAAAGCCGGTCGATATGGCCAATAAGTTCTGGCTGGAACGGATGAACAAAAATCCATATCCCAATTAAGTGTGTTTGATACCGAACAGTCGTGAAATAATCTTTATACACCAGGTTTAATACTTTACGAATCCATCATGAAGAGCCGAGGTGTGTTAGCGTGGACCCGCGCGCCCCACAGGAGGATGCCTTGGCTCTTCAAATGTATCGAACCAAGAGGATTGCAGGGCGAGTTGGCAATGGCGACGATGGCAATCATCAGAGAAGTATCCTGATGACCAACCGACAGTTCGTTCATATCGTTGATGACAATATTGCTGTTCGCCAATCGACCGGCTTCATGCTCCGCCACGCCGGTTTTCAGGTCACAGAGTCTGAATCCGGTCCTGCTTTCCTGAAACTCGCGGGAAAGACTGAACCCGGGTGTGTCCTGCTTGATGTGCGCATGGCCCAGATGGATGGCATGGAAGTGCAGCGGAAGATGATTGAAAAGGGCATCGCTATGCCGGTGATCATCCTTACGGGTCAGGGCGATATCGAAACAGCCATGCAATCGATGCGATTGGGCGCGGCCAATTTCTTGCAAAAACCCTATGCCAAAGAGATCCTTTTGGAAGCTCTGGAAGAGGCGTTCGCCTTGCTTGAAAACAAGGAATTGCGGTTCACGGCCGCATCCCAGGCTCGGGCTCGCCTGGCAACTCTGTCTGGTTCGGAACAGGATGTCCTGGAGGAATTGATGAACGGTGCCAGCAACGAGGCAATAGCGTCCAATCTGGGCATTTCCCGCCATTCGGTCGATATTCTCCGCGCCAATTTGATGGCGAATCTTCGGGTCCGGAATATTGCGCAGGCCCTTCGCATCGGTTTTGCCGCATCAGCTGAATCCATCCCGATATTGCCGGTCGAACGTTGAAGGCGGTTGCCACGGTTGCCATGCATCAGGCGATCTTTACCAGAACGTTCCTTTGGCCGCCATCCGAAGGGAATGTGACTTCCAGGCCGCTGTGATCCTCGCCATCGACGACCAGTTGCACTGGCAAATCGCGATCGTCGGTTCGACGCTCGACCCTTATCTTCAGAGAACCCGCCGACTGGCGATACACGGCGGAAAAGCCGTTCCACTGGCCCGGTATCGCTGGATCGACGAGAAGCTTTCCGTCGCGCAGTTTCAACCCCAATATTTCCTCGACCCCCAGTCGCCATGTCCATGCCGCCGCACCCGTATACCAGGTCCATCCACCGCGTCCGCCGTGGACCGCACCACCGGCGATGTCGGCGGCAACCGCATAAGGCTCAACCCGGTATTTCTCCGCCTGTTCGGGATTGCCGACCCGCTTGACCGGATTCAGCATATTGAAAATCTCCATTGCGCGATCGGGCTGGCCGGTCCGGGCGTAGGCGATGCCCAGCCAGGTCGCCGCATGGGAATATTGGCCACCATTTTCCCTGATGCCGGGCGGGTAAGCCCTGATATAGCCAGGATCGCGCGGTGTCTTTTCGAACGGGGGCCATAGCAGGCGGGCAATCCGGTCTTCCTCGTTCACCAGTTCCTCCCAGGCCGCCTGCAATGCAATTTCTGTCCGCGCGGCATCTCCGCCGGCAAATTGAGCCCATGACTGGGATATGGAATCGATGCGGCATTCCAGATTTTCCGAAGAACCCCAGGGATGGCCCTCGTCATCATAGGCCCGGCGATACCAGCCACCATCCCATCCGGCCGCTTCAACATGGCCGAGCAGTTCCTGGATTCGACCGGACCAGGCATCGGCAATCGAGGCATGGCCAGTACGATTGGCAAGGCCGGCAAAGTCACGCGCCGTCACGATGGCGAACCAGGCCAACCAGACACTCTCGCCCTGTCCCTTTCGTCCGACCCGGTCCATCCCGTCATTCCAGTCTCCGGTTCCGATCAGGGGAAGATTGTGGCGTCCGCGAGTCAGGCCTTTCTCCAGCGCACGCTGGCAATGATCGAACAATGGGTGGCCAGTTACGCTGCTTTCGAAACCCGCATAGCGGTCTTCCTCGTCGTCCGCGAGCGGCGGTGCCTGTAGAAACGGGATTTCTTCCTGCAGGATGGATTCGTCCCTAGTGGCTTCTACATAGCGGCAAACAGTATAAGGCAGCCAAAGCAGATCGTCGGAACAGCGGGTCCGCACGCCCTTGTCTGACGGTGGATGCCACCAGTGGAGAACATCGCCTTCCTCGAACTGGTGCGCCGCACAATCGAGAATATGCGCCCGCACCCGATCCGGATCATTGTGCAGAAAGGCCATCATATCCTGCAACTGGTCACGATATCCAATCGCTCCGCTCGCTTGGTAAAACCCGGCCCGTGCCAGGATTCGCGACGCCATCGATTGGTAAAGCAGCCAGCGATTGATCATGATGTCGAACGCCGGATCGGGCGTCTGCACCTCGACCGTTCCGAGCAGGTCATCCCAATATCGGGTCAGTTTCCCGAACGCAGCGCCGACAGCATCCGCGTCCTTCCACTTTGCGATCATCCTTCTGGCATGGGATTCGTCTTCGCCCTGGCCGAGCAGGAAGCAGACTTCCTCGGTTCCGCCCGGTTCCAGATCCAGATGCACCTGAAAGGCTCCGCAGGGGTCGCAGCCAGCTTCCGCCAGCCCCTCAAGCCCCCAGCGGCGCAGGCCTGCCGGACTTTCAAGATTGCCTTCCCGGCCCAGAAATTCCTGACGGCTGGTAGTGAAGGCGTGCAGCGGCCGGTCTGCGGTCAGGAATGCGGTCCGCCGGGCAAAATCGGGATTCCAGAAATTTCGCGCGAAAATCGCCTGCTGATCTCGTTCATAGGAACAGAATACCGTCGGTCGCGATACGCTGCGCAGCGATCCAAGCAGCCAGTCTGCATAATAGGTGGCCGTGACCCGGCGATGCCGCGGGCTATGATTGGTCAGGCGAAGCCGGATGACCTTGACCGGATCGTCGACCGGCACAAATATCCGAAGATCCTGCTCTAAACCGTGCGATATTTTCCGCCAGTCGGTGTAGCCGGCGCCATGCCTTATTTCGCAAGCGGATTCGCGTCCGGCAGGGCCGGGCGTTGGCGTCCATATCTCGGCTGTCTCTTCATCGCGCAGGTATAAAGCCTCACCGGGTTCGTCCATCACCGCGTCATTCGTCCATGGCGTTATCCGGTTCTCGCCACTGTTCTGCGCCCAGCTGAATCCTCCGCCCGCTTCCGTCACCACGGAGCCAAAGCCATCATTTGCCAATATGTTGACCCAGGGAGCGGGCGTAGTCTGGTCCGATTGGAGATAGATGACATATTCCCGACCACCCGGTCCGAAACCGCCAAGACCATTGTCGCACAAGAGATTGTCGGGACGGACCAGTTCCGGAATGCCGACTTCCTCCACCGGTCCGCTCGCGGGTTCGAAATGCGGCAGCACCGGCCGAAGACCGAATGCCCTTGCCAGCTGTTCGTCAAGGCGACCCTGGCCATCCTCGATGACAATCCGGGAAACCGCTTCGAGCAGTCGCACCTGATCCGCGCCGATCTGGTCGGCAAACAGGAGGTGGATACCGCCGTTCCTGCCCAGCATCCACTGTGCGTTCACTTCCTGCAGCAGATCCGTCAAATCATCCCGGACCGGTTCTATATAGCCCGAGGCAGCCGACTGCAGGATGACCAGATCGACCTCCAGTCCCTGCCTGCGCCACAGTTGATGGGCGCGAATCAAATCCGCGAGCAGGGAGTTCGGCAATTGACGCGTCCGCAGCGTGAGGATGGGATAGTCCCCGGAAAGCGACATACCCCAAAGGCTGGGCTGGCCGAGACGATTGGCCTCCTTTGCACTTCGTTCTGCCCGCAAATTGCCGTGTGGATAAAGCATGAGGGAACCCAGCGCCTGAAACTCCTGGTGCTGGCCCGGCTTCAATCCCAGTTTGTCATTCTCGTGTGCCGCCGCCGAGGAAGCATCGTTGATGGCCCAGTCAATGGAGGGGAGGCTTGTGTGGCGCTCGGCGATTTCAAGCGCCGCTTCCCGTGATATCGCGGCAACCGTGACGAAGCACAATTCCCTATGCTCGAAGGGTTCCAGCTCCATCGTCGCCTGAAGAGCCATTATCGGGTCGAGCGTCCAGCCCGTGGTTTTCGACAAGCCGGACCGGGCTCCGTGCGGTCGCCGCATTGTCCCGTTGCGCCCGATGAATCGTCGACGGTCCGACTCATGTCCTGCGAGCATGAAATGACCATCGCCATTCACCAGAAAGTGAAGCAAGACCGGCGGTGTATCGTTCCGGTTTCGTGGCCGCCGGGTAAACAATTGTCCGCCGATCGACGGAATGAATTCGCTGCCGACAAACAGCTTGCTGAAGGCAGGATGTCGCTCGTCTTCAAGCGGCGGTGCCAGCACCACTTCGCCGTAGCTGGTGATCCTCAAATTTCTCGAACGGTCGCCCAGATTGTCAATGGTTATCCTGCGAATCTCTATGTCATCGCCGGCGGCAACCACGGCTTCCATCCGCACGCTGATATCATGATCACGACGATGAAATTCTGCCATGTGGCTGTGAAATGTGACATCATATTGATCCGGGACCTGACCGGTGGGCTGACGGGTCGCGGACCAGAGATGACCGTCTTCCTCATCGTGCAGATATATCCACAATCCGCTGGCATCGCGCACCGGGTCTGGAACAAAACGGGTCAGCGATTTGTGCCGCCAGCGCAGCCCGCCACCGCCTCCCGTCGAGATGGAGGATGAAAGGCTGCCGTTGCCGAGCAGTTGTGCTTGCGGATTGCTGGACTGGAGCAGCGGCTGCCATTTTTGCGAGACGGGTGTCGTGCTCGGCCGCCGGCTGGCCAGGTCCACGCTCTCCAGCCGTTCGACTTCGGACGGCAGTTCTTGCGGCACCCTCTCGTTCAACAGCAAGGAAACGGCGTGAACGCGCGTATCCTGCGAAAAACGACTGACCAGTATGTCGTCGCACAAGCTATTGCCGATGGCGCACATGATCATGCCCTGATGATGGGCCATATAGGCGTTGACCGGGATAACCCTGGCCCCGCCTTCCTGGCGTTCCGGCGTATAGTCGACTGCTTCCAGCAGACCATAGAGACCGGAATAGCCGAGTTTGACGAGCGTTTTCAGATTTTCGACTGCTTCCGACGGCAAGACCTGAAGGGCAAGCGCCGATGCATAGGGCGCGATGACCACGTCTTTTGCCAGCCCGCGACGCAGCCCGAGGCCGGGGACGCCAAAGGCCTGATATTGATAGCGGTGATCAGGGTCTCTTGCCGCATAGGCGGATTCGGATACCCCCCATGGAATGCCTTCTTGCCGGCCATGTTTCCGCTGCATTTCCACGGCAATCCTCTCGCTCTCGTGGAGCAGCGTCTGCGGACCGCTCAGCATCAGGAGGCGTGGCATCAGATATTCGAACATCGAACCGTTCCAGGAAATCAGCGTGAGACCGCTGTCGCTGCGCATGACCGGGCGGCCGAGATGGAACCAGTGTTCCATCGGTACATCCTGATGGGCAATGGCGAGATAGCTGGCCAGCCGTGCTTCGCTGGCGAGAAGGTCGTAATGATGGGGATCCAGCCGGTCGGCGCTGACATTATAGCCGATATGAAACAGGCGTCGCTCGCGATCATAATAATTGGAAAATTCCATCTGCTCCACATATTGTTCGGTCTTCAACGCCATGTCCCGGAGGTTTCGTGCCAATTTTCCGTGATTTTGCCGACCGACTTCAACGGCATTTGCAAGCGACTGGAGCCAGCGGCTCTGGTTCGGATGTTGGTCTGCTGCCTTTTGAATTGTGAGCAGCGCCTGATCAACGCTCCGGTCGCTCTCCGGTCGCTGAAGCTGTTCGGCAAGACCGGCGAGCCATTCCTGAAGCTCCGGCGGAATTTCATCCAGCGCCAGCCAGGGAGCAAGCGCTTCGATATCATGCCTCATGGTCTGCAGCTGATGCCGGAGACGATCGAACCAGTTGTGCAGTTCACGCAGATCAGCGGTGGAAATCGCGTCCGGTTGCGCCGCCACCCGCGCGATCGCCTGCTGGAAATCGGGTAGCCGGTTCTCCAATATTCTTTCGAGCACATCATGCCATTGCAGCGGATGCTCAGACAGGCCATCAATATTTTCCCGCAACAAGCCGACCTGCGATTGTAGATCATCTGAATTGCCGGGAATGCGGTCCAGTATCTCGATCAGCAGCCGAAAAAGATCCTCCAGTCCCCGCCACCGCTGTGGCTCGATTGCCGGAGCTTCCGCGACTTCTTCAAGAAACGCCGTATAGGCGATCAGCGATCCTGCCAGGTTACCACTGTCTACCACCGACACATATTGTGGTTCCAGTGGCTGCAAGCTGAGCGTATCATACCAGTTCAGAAAATGGCCGCGATGCGTTTTCAGCCGGTCGAGAGTGGCATAGGTGTTTCCTGTCCGGGCAGCCAACTCTTCCGCTCCGAGATAGCCGAAATCCCAGGCGCTGGCGGTTGACAGCAACATCATGCCGATATTGGTTGGCGAGGTGCGGTGGGCGGTTTCGGGATAGGGCTCGCCCTGATAATTGTCAGGCGGTAGCCAATTGTCCTGCGGACCGGCAAAGCTTTCGAAATACAGCCATGTCCTGCGCGCCAGGCTGCGCAGGAAAAGCCTGTCCTGCTCGTTCAAGGGTTTGACCGGCTTGTGGCGCGGACGGTCAAGCAGAAGCGTGATTTCAGGTGCCACCAGCCAGAGCAGCAAAAGCGGCATGGCGGCCGGCAAGGCCGCGGGATTGAGAAACTGCAAGGCGATCGCAAGCGCAAGCGCGGCTGCTGGTCCCGTCCACATTGCCGCCCAGATCGCGATGCGCGAGTGGCGATTTCGATGCTGCGCCGATACCTGGGCTGCCGTTGTCCACTGCAGCATTTTCCGTTTCGAGATCAGCATGCGCCAGAGCGTCGCGGCAATTGCATGAACCGTGATCGCTGCTTCAAACGGAAGATAGGCAATCGCCAGAAACCAGCGACCCGCCTGATCGACCAGCTGTGCGAAAAGGCCGCGTACCGCGCCGCGCCTGCGCCCCTGCGCAAGACCCGTGACGAGATCCGTGAAAATCTGTCCGCCATGTGCAAATATCGCGAGCAGCGTCCAGAACCAGGGGTTGCCCGGCAGGAACATCCAGCCGACGACAAGCATCAGCACAAGCGATGGTGCAACCAGACTGCGCCGCAGGTTGTCGACAACCATCCATTTGCTGAGCGCCGAGAGTTTGTTTGGCCGCTGTTCTCCATCCGCTTCGCGTATGCGTCCGCGCAGCCAGGGCAATAGCTGCCAGTCACCGCGAACCCACCGGTGCCAGCGTTTTACATATTCGAGATAGGTGCCGGGAAAGCCCTCATAAAGGACAATGTCCGAAGCGAGCGCCGCCCGGCCCAGCGCCCCTTCCAGCAAATCATGACTCAAGATCGTATTTTCGGCGACCCGCCCGTCGATGCAGCGATGAAATGCGGCAACGTCATAAATGCCCTTGCCGATGAAAATGCCTAGGCCGAACAGGTCCTGATACACGTTGGAAACCGCGCGGCTGTAAATATCTATTGCCGTATCGCCAGCAAAAAAGCGGGTAAAAAATGTCCGGCTGACGCCCTGCGGCGCCATTTCGACCCGTGGCTGCAGAATCGAATAGCCGGAGGCAATTTTCCCGGTGACGGGGTCAAACCTGGCAACATTCTGGGGATGGGCCAGGGTCCCGGCCAGCTTCCGTACCGATCCGGCCGGCAATATGGTGTCGGCATCGACGGTGATGACAAATCGGGTTCCCGCAAGCGCCTGACGGTTTCCTTCATGGACGGTGAAGGCGCGGTCATTTCCATCCACCAGCAATCGATTGAACTGCTCGAGTTTGCCCCGTTTTCGTTCCCAGGCCATCCAGCAGCCCTCCGCCTCGTTATAGCAGCGCGAGCGAAGCAACAGGTGAAAAGGACCGATTCCCTCTTTTCCGTGCCGCTCGTTGAGCGCACGGAATTGCTGGACAAGCTGTGTAGCAATTTCAGCATCAGCGGCTATGCGTTCAGCTGGCGCGTCGGCCAGATCAGCGAGCAGGGCGACCTGGAGATATTGGTCGACATTGGACAGCCAGTGGGCTTCGCACTGCTGGACGAGATCCGATATCTCTTTCGGATTCCCGACAAGGGCAGGTATCACGACGATCGTTTTGCAATCGGATGGAAGGCCGTCCGAAAAATCTATTTTCGGCAAAGTTCTCGGCGGAACGACCAAGGTCGCCAGACGCTGGACAAAGGAGATCGATAGGGTCGATGCCGGTATCAGCATGATCAGGAATGACCCGATCCAATATATTGCTTCCGCTGCGACATACCATAAATAGAGGGCAGGTATTGCGAATGCGCCCATCCAGCAGAATATTTGCGCAAACGTATAAAGGCTTCCCGCATGGTCGAGCGCGAGGCGCCTGAGTCGCAGGCCGAGCGGGGGGGTAAACCCCTCTTCCTTTTCGAAGATCTCTCTGCCCGCCCCAATCAGCCAGTAGCCGACATGGTCTTCACCCTGACCGCCAGGCGCAGCGGCGGCGCGCTTTACCGCCCTCGCGGCAAGATCCACCTCACTCATGCCGGAATGGGTCGAGAGAATTTCAATGGCCCGCCGATATTGGTCCCGCGTCTCAAAATCCATGCGGGGATAATATCGGGAGGGGTCTTGCCCGAGAATTTCTTCAACCTGGCTCGTCTGATCGAAAAAATCCTTCCACGAGATCGCGGCGATCAGCGAAAGATTGGCTATCGACCGAGCAACACGCTCGGTATTGTCAAGCGAGCGGGCAGCCTCGGCCTCGGCTGTAAGGGGGAAAGGCTCCTTGATCTGGCCGTGCAGGATGGAACCGAGCGACGACACTAGAATTTCCAGACAGGCTATCCGCAACATCGTCGGAAAAGCCCAGAGTTCCGCTATGGTCAGCGGGCTGCCTCGCTGATAGGCGCAGACATACTGGATCGCGGCCGGCAGGGTTATCTGCAAATGAGTCGCTTTCAACAATGCATGAGCAAGCGCAAATACCCGCGGGAATCCCGATTTGGCTTCCCCCTCCAGTGCCGGCAGTTTGTCATAAAAACTATATGGCAGATCCTCCTTGATCTGCCGAATGGCCCGGTAGACCTGATAGTCGTTGTCCAGCAACCATTCGGCGGCTTTCCCGGCCTCTGCCGGCGCATCTGTGCAGGATTTTCGGGCCTGGTTCAGCCAATCGTCGGCTTTGTCAATATGACGCCAGGCCGGAACGGGGTCCGGAGCAAGATCTGACAGCCGGTGGTGATGGTGCAGGTCGACTGCAGCCCGCTCCAGAATAGTGGCCTCGTCCCTATTGGGAGGTAGCGGACCAGTGCTATCTGGATCGACTATCTTCTGACCCTGGATATCGGCTTCAGATTTGACGTTGCGCGCAGAAACCTCCGACACAGCTTAGTGCGCCGACTCCCAGAACATTCGCGGACCACAGCGTGGTTCCGGCATAGTCGAATGATCTGCCGGTCGCGACATTTGCTGGCGAATTAGGAGCAATGGCCATTTTGTGTGGCCAGCAACATGTCTGGCGACATTGCCACAGGGCATGTTGTGAATCGCGCCCTTTCCTCTTGCCGACATCACGATAAGACTGGCCTGGTGGCGTTCGGCAAGACCGAGCAAGCGCTCACGGACGTCACCTTCCTTGTCCAACACCGATCGCACGACGATACCGCCGCTGCTCAAGCGGGACTGCAGCCGGTCAAGATAGGCTCTCGCATTTTTCTCGTTGAACTGATTGAGTTTCATGACAAAATCGCTGGCCTCGGCATCCTCCAGACCGGCGGTCACGATTTCAGGCTTTGGTATCACATGAGCAAGAAGCAGTTCCGCTCCATGCTTGCGAGCAATACGCATCGCAAAGGGCAGCACACTCTCGGCTCGCCATGATCCATCGAGCGGCACCAGAAGCCGCTGATAGACAATTTCCTCGTCATCGCTTCCGTCTGGCGGAATCAGGAGGAGCGAGGCGTCGGTGCGATCCAGCACCATCTGGGCCGTTCTGCCCAGGGCCTGGTCATTGCCCGATATTCTTGATCCGTTGTTTTCCAGCCCGCACCGTGTTGTCATGGCGATCAGATTGTCGGCATTCTCGTCGGTCCAGCGAGATATTTCTTCGCCCGCAACGCCGTTGAGCAAGAGCTGTTCCTGGAGAACAAAGGAGCTGTTCGCGGGTTTCACGATTCGGGACAGATAATCCTGTGCCTCGCGCATCTTGATCTGCCATTCGATCGGATCGCTAGGATTGACGTTGGCGGCCCAACCCTGCAAAACATGAGCGGGCTTCAACGGAATGTCGAGACCGCTGGCTATAGCCGCGGCATGACGAAAGACACAGGACGCATTGGGAGAATTGTCCAGACATGCGACCGTGCTTCTGAAGGCCGCCGCACGGGTTTTGCTTTCCCTGGGACCGGCAGCAGAATAGGCAGGCTTGGACTGGCGCTTCGGCGCGGGTCTTGCAAAAGGCGGCTGAATAGTCGGCGACTTGGGTTGCATTTATTCGGTCCTTCCAGATCTGTAACGATCCCCCGTATTTTCTATATCGATTCGGCTTTCTGGCCGCATTGACCATAATCAACTGGTGCGATATTTCGTCTCGGGAAATCTGATATTTGTGACAATGTCATGGCATCAGGGACTTCCGGCAATTGCAAAATCACTCAGTCGCTTCCGATCAAGAATTTTGAGTAACTGCCCGTCGCCGCTCCGATCCCTTGCGGCTATTATTCCATCGTCCCGCAATTTTTTCATCATCCGGCTGCAGGTCTCTGGCGCGATTTGAAGATAGTTGGCGATATCCCTTTGGGTCATCGGCAGATTTACGGTTGCACTTTCGCTTCCGGTGCTCTTTTTCTGCTGTGAAATGTAGCTGAGCAAGAATGTCGCCAGTTTCGACAATGGGCTTTGCAAAGCGAGCATGGCGATATGATCATGCGTCATTTCTTCCTGAGCATCGATCCAGCGAAGGAGCTTTTCGCGGGCCGGCCGTTCCTGCAACAATTGCCGGTAAAACACCGTCCAGCGGAGCAGCCGCAGTCGGGTCGGCGTGACGGTTTCCGCTGCATAGCGATATTCCTTGCCGCCAGTCAGGCCAACAAGTTGTCCCGCCGTGGGGAAACCGAGAATGATTTGCCGTCCGTCTTCCGTTACCTGGGACAGTTTCAGCATGCCATTGATGATCTCAAACAGACATTCCGGCTTGCCGCCTTGGCGAAATATGACCTGACGGGCTCCGACATCGCGAACGGCCCAACTGCGCGCATCACGGGGCCATGGAAGGCGGCCGGAGGAACCTTCGGTCCATTTTTCGAAGAGCATCATCTGTCCACAACCCCCAGTGCCCGATTTAGTTTCCTTGGCCATATCGCTCATCCGGCCCCCAACGTCAGGACGCACTGATTGCCAACCGACGGCTCGGCCGGCTCTTGGCAGATTTCTGGTGCCTGGCCAGCCGCTGCATCACCCCGAGCACGCTGTCGGGGCTGAGGCTGATGCTGTCGATCTGCCTGGCCACCAGCCAGTTCGCAAAGCCCGGACGATCTGACGGAGCCTGACCGCAAATGCCGCATTTCAAGCCATGGCGATGGGCACCGGCAATAGCTTGCTCGATCATGGCCAGAACCGCCGGATCCTCTTCTTCAAAATCGGCTGCAAGTATTTCGGAATCCCGGTCCACGCCGAGGACCAGCTGAGTCAGATCATTGGACCCGATCGAGAATCCGTCAAACAGCTTGGCGAATTCATCAATCAGCACGACATTGCTGGGAATTTCGCACATGATGTATATCTCAAGCCCGTTGCGACCGCGCTCCAGACCGTTTTGTGCCATTGCCTGCAAGACCCGTTTTGCTTCATCTATCCTCCGGCAAAATGGAATCATGACAATAACGTTGGACAATCCCATGTCGTCGCGTACCCGCTGCAACGCCTGACATTCGAGGGCAAAGGCATCCTGATAGGCGGGATGAACGTATCGGGATGCACCCCGGAAACCGATCATGGGATTGTTTTCGGCCTGTTCAAAATCACGCCCCCCGAGCAGCGAGGCATATTCGTTCGACTTGAAATCGGATGTCCGCACTATGACGGGGCGGAGATAAAAGGCTGCTGCAATGGTGGCCACCCCTTCGGCCAGACGCGTGACAAAATAATCGGACCCGCTGTCATAGCCCGACGTCAGCATCGCGATTTTCTTGCGAATCCCGCGGTCCGTTATCTGGTCCGGAGACAACAAGGCCATCGGATGCGCCTTGATTTCATTGGTGATGATAAATTCGATGCGCGCCAGTCCGACACCCGCAACCGGCAGGGCGGCGACGCGGAAAGCGGCATTGGGATTGGCGATATTAACCATCAGATCGGTCTCGGCCTTTTCCAGCTTGCCGATATCGACGGTGTGCACGGAATGAGGGATGATCCCGTTCAATATCCTGCCGGTCATGCCCTGCGAACAGTCGACCGTGACTTCCTGTCCAGACTTCAGGAGCCGCGTTGCATCTGACGCACCCACGATCACGGGAATGCCCAGTTCGCGGGCGACAATAGCAGCATGGCACGTCCGTCCACCATGTTCGGTAATGATTGCCGACGATCTTTTCATGGCCGGTTCCCAGTCGGGCGTGGTAGCGGTTGCCACCAATATGTCTCCCGATCCGACCTTTTCCAGTTCGCTGCCATCCTTTACCAATCGGACCGGTCCGCTGCCGATGCGATCGCCGACAGCTTGCCCTTCGAGAATCACCGGACCATCACCGTCCAGATGATATTGCGTCAAGAGACCGGCATCGAGGGGAGCATGAATCGTTTCCGGACGGGCCTGCACGATATATAATGCTCCGTCGGGGCCGTCCTTTGCCCATTCGATATCCATCGGCGTTGGCCGCCCATTTCGTTCGCTGTAATGCGTCTCAATTGCCATCGCCTGTTTTGCGAGCCGGATAATTTCATCATCGGCAAGACATGGTTTGACCTGGTCAGACCGGCCTACCTTCCGCCAGACGGTTGGTTCATCCGCGCTGGCCGCGGCATAGACCAGCTTGACCTCCTTGCTGCCAATATGGTGTCGCAAGACATGTTCGTGGCCCAGCTTCAGAGTCGGCTTGTGCACCAGAAACTCGTCCGGATCCGCGATGCCCTGAACGATAGCCTCGCCCAGTCCCCAGACGCCGGTGATCATCACGATGTCGCGATTGCCGCTTTCCGTATCCAGGGTAAAAATAACCCCGGATGATGCCCGGTCCGCCCGGATCATGCGCTGCACACCGACCGACAAGGCAACGTCCTGATGGTCAAAACCCTTGTTGATACGGTAGGAAATCGCACGTTGGGTGAACAGCGAGGCAAAGCATTTGCGGACGGCTTCAACCAGATTCTGGGCGCCGTGAACGTTCAGGAATGTCTCGTGCTGGCCGGCAAAGGATGCGCCGGGCAAATCCTCGGCAGTGGCGCTGCTGCGTACCGCGACGGCAATATTGCGGCCGTGATCCTGACTGAGTTTAAGATATGCCTGCCGGATTTCTGCATCGAGTTCGGATAATAGGGGTGCAGTGGCGATCATTTTGCGAAGCCGCTCGGATTCTCGGGCAGCCGCTTCCATATCGGACCAGTCCGTATTCGTCAGAATCTGTTCCATGCCGGGCCAGAGCGCGTTGCTCTCCAGCAGATCACGATAAGCCGCCGCGGTAATGGCAAAACCCTCGGCGACCCTGATATCGGAGGTCAGTGATCCCGCCAGCTCGCCGAGCGAGGCATTCTTGCCGCCGACAAGAGGAATGTCGTCAAGCGTCAGGCTATCCAGCCACCGTATATAATTTTTTTCGACCATATGGTTTTCCAGAGCCAGCCGCGGACAATTCCCGATTTCGAAAATCTGTTCTGCATTGATCGGGATCAACCCTTGCACAACTGGCATCAACTGCCGGCCACTGTCTTTACGTAATGATTCGGAGCGCCACGGTCGCTCGTACCAACCCGCCGATGATAAGGAGCATTACGGATTTTCGGGCGGTACGATCCCAAGCAGCATGACGGCAAGATGCAAGAGAGGCGGGAAAAATATCGTGCAATGCAGCTGGATGGCCCTGGCAGGCCGCTTCGCCCGGTCGCGCGAGACATGCCCGCGCCGGGTGCCAACGAGATATTGATCAAGATTCTTGCCTGCGGCGTGTGCCGCACCGACCTTCATATCGCCGACGGGGAAATCCCAGATGCCCGCTATCCCGTCGTTCCGGGGCACGAGATTGTCGGCCGGGTTGTGCAAATCGGTGACAGCGTATCGGGCTTCGCGGTGGGTGACCGGGTCGGGGTCCCCTGGCTCGGTTCCAGCTGCGGCAAGTGTAGCTATTGCCTGGCCAGCCGCGAAAATCTCTGCGACGATCCCGAATTTACCGGCTGCACCCGGGATGGCGGATATGCCAGCCATGTCGTCGCGAGTGCCCAATATTGTTTCGCGATCCCGGAACGCTTTTCCCATGCCGAAGCCGCACCCTTGCTTTGTGCCGGCCTAATCGGTTGGCGCTCCCTGCGATTGACCGGCGCGGCCAAGACGCTGGGATTCTACGGATTCGGTGCCGCCGCCCACATTCTTGCGCAAATAGCGCAATGGCAGGGACGGGAGATCTACGCATTCACCAAGGCGGGCGACCGGTCCGGTCAGGCGTTTGCGCGAGAACTCGGCTGCATATGGGCGGGGGGTTCGGATGAACCGGCACCCGTCGCGCTCGATGCGGCGATCATTTTCGCGCCGGTCGGGTCGCTCGTTCCGGCGGCGCTCCGCTCGGTTCGCAAGGGCGGGCGGGTGATTTGCGCGGGCATCCATATGAGCGATATCCCGCAATTCCCCTATGCCGACCTCTGGGGGGAACGGGCGATCATGTCCGTCGCGAATCTGACCCTGGCGGATGGCACGGAGTTTCTGGCCGCAGCCGATAGCTCGGGCATCAGGCCAAGGGTGGAGAAATTCCCCCTGGACGAGGTCAATGCCGTGCTCGAGAAACTGCGTGGCGGCGACTTGCAGGGGGCTGCGGTGCTGATGCCGGATTACAGGATTGTTCGGTCTAAATCGAGCTGATGTATATGATATATGCGTTCAGTATATAGATCGTGAACAAGGCGATGCTGATCCATCCCACAGTGCGGAAAAGCCGCGTTTCAGGACGGTAAAGCAGTCCGATGATGACAACGCCGCTCATCACCATCGCCGCCACGGCGGTCGCCCCGTGTATCGGCGAGGCCGACTCCAGCAGCGGGCCTTCGAAATACAGCGCGTCTTCGATGGCGAGTATCAATATGTTGAACAGATTGCTGCCCAGCAGGTTGGCAATCGCCATATTCACCGATCCCTGCCGAAGCGCCGCCATCGAAACCGCCAGCTCCGGCAGGGACGTGGCGGCCGCCACAAATATGGTTCCGACAAAGCTCCTGCCGATTCCCATCTGATCCGCGATATTGGCGCCCGCTACAGGTAGCAGGGAACCTCCGATCAAAATGGCGGCAGCCGCTCCCAGTACCCATATTTGCGCTTTCGAAAGTGATGCACCCGAGGGTTCTTTTGCCGCTTTCTGGGCAGCGCTGTCCCGTATCTGTGCTTCGTAATTATAAATGGCGCGGGTCGCGACGACATAGAGTAGCACGACAATCAGGGAAGCCGTGCTGAAATGACCGATCGCCGGGGTGATACCGAGACTGCCGACCATCATTGACAGAGCGGCGAAACCGATCATCATGATCCCGAAGCCGGCAGACAATATGTGACCTTGGCGCGCGCGGCGATAAACCGATTCCCCGCGCACGGCAAAATCCAGAACCACCAGCATGACCAAGTTGAAAACGCAACTGCCAAATACCGCTCCGACGGCTATCTGGGGCGCGCGGGCAATGCTGACCGATGACACGCCAGCGGCAAGCTCCGGGAGCGACGTGATCGAAGCCAGCAGGATGAGGCCTATCCAGTCGTCGGATAGCCCCCTTTTGGCAGCGATGATTTCCGCGTTTCGCGTAAGCTTAGGTCCGGCAGCCAGAATTAGCAGGGCACAGGCACCAAATAACATCCATTGAACGAGCAGTGCCATCACACGCTCGCCATCCGGGATGAGCCAGTCCCCTGCAAGATGCGATTGACCAGCGGCTTCAACAGTTGCAGCACGACGAGCAATATCAAGCCGTAGCCGAGGACCGCGGCGATCTGGACGGTCGACAATCGTGCAAAACCGAGGACGGAGCGGGCCGGTTCGAACAGATAGACGACCAACATCACGACGATCACGCCACTGAATATTACCACCAGAGCCGTATTCCGATAGTCAAACAGCGACCGAAGCGAAACGCTGCTGCTGCGGTTGGCGAGAATCAGAGCCAGAAGGCTGGCGACCAGGGCGGAAAAAGCCATCGCCCGGAGTTCCGGCACCGGCAGGTTTTGCTGAACGCCAATGACAATGCCCAGTGCCAGTGCGGCCATCGCCAGACTCCCCTGGAATATGCTCCATATGACCATCGGCAACGAGAAAAGCCGTTCCTCGGGATCGCGCGGCGGACATTGCATGATGCCCTCATCCTCTTCCTCGGCTTCAAAAACCAGAGCGCAGGCGGGATCGATCAGCATCTCGAGCAAGGCGATATGGATCGGGCCCAGAAGCATGGGCAATCCGAACATCAGCGGCAGGAGCGCCAGCCCTGCAATCGGTACGTGGGCTGCAAAAATAAACTCCATGGCCTTGCGGATATTGGCATAGATGCGACGCCCAAGCCTGATCGCGCTGACGATCGCGCTGAACTCGTCATCAAGGAGCACCAGCGCGGATGCTTCCCGGGCAACATCCGTTCCCCGCCGGCCCATGGCAATCCCGACATGAGCGGCCTTAAGCGAAGGAGCGTCATTCACTCCGTCTCCCGTCATCGCCACCACCTCGCCGTCGGCCTTCAACGCCTGCACCAGGCGCAGCTTCTGTTCCGGCATGATCCGAGCAAAAATATTGGTCGTGCGGAGCCTCTTGACCAGCTCGGCATCGTCCAGTCCGGCAAGGTCCTGTCCGGTGATCACGCTCGCGCTCTCGATGCCGGCATCTGCCGCGATCGAGCGGGCGGTTGCGGCATGATCGCCGGTGATCATCACGACGCGGATACCGGCGTCAAGGCATAAGCGGATGGATTCGGGAACGCTGGCGCGCAGGGGATCCGCCAGGCCGATCAGCCCCTCAAAGGCAAAATGTTGTTCCGCCAGATCGGCATAATCGTCCACTGCCTCGCCCCGGACGGTTGCCACACCGAGCAAGCGGATGCCCCTTTCGGCCATCTGCTCCACCGCTTGCAGCATTTCCTTCTGTTCGGATGCCGACAGGCGGCACAGTCGGGAAATGGCTTCCGGCGCGCCTTTTGCAGCCAGCAGCCGCGCCTCTCCGGACGACCCGTCATGCCACATATTCGTCATCGCCAGCAAATCCGGGCGGATACCGAAGTGCCGGTCCAGTTCCCAGTGCTGTTGGTCGCCGTCGCCCACGGCAGGTAACAGGTCGGACGCCGCAGCGTGGATCGCGATATCCATAGGGTCTGCCGGATCGACCTCGCTGGCCCGCAGGCTTGCCCTGAGCAGAGGGTGAAATGCTTCCGGCAAATTCTGGTTTCTCTCGACCGTCAAATGCCGTCCGCTGGGCAGCCACAAGGCCGCCACCGCCATCTGGTTTTCGGTCAGGGTACCAGTCTTGTCCGTACATAATATGGTGACGGATCCGAGGGTTTCGATTGCCGAAGCCCGCCGCGTCAGCACATTGGCCTTGGATATGCGCCAGGCGCCCATCGCCATGAATGTAACCAGCACAACCGGAAATTCCTCGGGCAGCATCGCCATGCCGATGGCGATGCCCGCCAGAAAGGCATCCAGCCAGCCGCCGCGCAAGAGGCCATAGGACAATGTTACCGAAGCCGCGACCAGGACACCGCCGATGCCGGCCAGCTTCACGATCAGTCCGGTTTCTTTCCGCAATCGCGGTGCGTCAGGTCTGATGCTGGCGAGATGGCCCCCGATCTTGCCAATCTCGGTTTGTCCGCCAATCGCTATGACGCTGCCGAGGCCGGACCCGCGAACGACCAGGGTTCCCGAGAAGGCCTGTGCTTCGGCCTGCTTGCCCACCGCAAGGGATTCTCCGGTCAGCAGGGATTCATCAATTTCGAGTTCCGTGGCCGAAAGCAGCGTGGCATCAGCCGCGACCCGGTCCCCCTGTTCCAGTACGAGGATGTCGCCCACGACCACCTCGCGTCCTGGAATGCGCAGTCGTTCACCATTGCGGACAACCAGCGCGCGGGGACTCGACAGGTCCCGCAACGCGGCCAGTACCCGCTCGCTGCGCGTTTCCTGAACTACCGAAATCGCGACCGAAAATGTGGCAAAGAGCAGCAGGATAGCAGCTTCCAGCCGGTCGCCGAGCAGCAGATAGGCAAAGCCCGCCGCCAGCAACAGGGCGAGCATCGGTTCGCGCAGGACCTCTCCGAGAATCCGGAGGATCGAGCGCTCGTCGCGATGGGGCAATTCATTCGGACCGTAGCGCGAATGCCTCTCCCTCACCTGATCGTCGGACAGTCCCTTGAGCATGTCATCGGCTGATGCAGGAGCTACATCCATCCATGGTTCCCCCGAAAGGCGCAAATCTCTTTCATATCAAGCTGTTGGTTTTCGGATTACGCCCATCCCGGCAGACCGGGCATACGTAAACACCCTGATATTTGTAACCATAAGCGCGAGGGCCCAACACTACGTAGAATCCACGACTGCGGTCGTTGGCGAGATGCGATAAAAAGGGATTTACCGCGTGCATTGGTTGGCGCTTGTCGGTGCCGCTCATAATTTGACGGCCCACAGGCGGCACAGTTGCTTTTGATTCGACGCAAAGGATGCAAAAGATGACCGGCTTGGGATTACCGATATTCGACAAGGCCATTCAGGACGCCAACAGCTGGGTGAACGATGTCATGTACGAGCTGGACTGGGAGGACAAGCATCGTGCCTTCACGCTCCTGCGCTCGACGCTTCACACCCTCCGCGACCGTCTGCACGTCAATGAAAACGCGGATTTCGCGGCGCAGTTGCCGACGCTGATCCGCGGCGTGTTCTATGAAGGCTATCAGCCTGCCAAATATTCCGCCGAAATCCGGCACAAGGACCAGTTTGTGAACACCGTCATGGCAGCGTTCGCCGACACTCCGACAGATGATCCGGATGCTACGGTCAGCGCAGCTCTCAACGTTATTGCCGACCATATTTCGAAAGGCGAGATGGACGACATAAAGGCCACTCTGCCTAAAGATATTCGCAAGCTTTGGTATTGAAGACCGATGAACAAGCCAATCCACTGGAACAGGAAACCACGCTCTCCCTCGCAAGAGCTGGTAGATGCATTGCGGGATCATGCCGAACTGCTACCCCGACCGGAAAGCCATGCAGATTTTGGCAAGTTTTTTGATCGCTACGGCGACGCGCAAGTCGTGCTTCTCGGCGAAGCCACGCATGGCACATCTGAATTTTACAGTGCGAGGGCGGCAATCACGCGGCAACTCATCGAACATCATGGCTTTACGGTCGTGGCGGTGGAAGCCGACTGGCCGGATGCTGCGCGCATTGATGGCTATGTTCGCCATCACGATCCGCGTCCGCAGCGCGGGGACAGCTTTGTCCGCTTTCCAACCTGGATGTGGCGCAATCACGATGTGCTCGCGTTTGCCGACTGGTTGAGGGATTACAATCAAGATAAATCAGAGGAGCGTCAGGTCAGCTTCCACGGGCTGGATGTTTACAGCCTGACCGAATCCATCGCCGCGGTGCTGGAATATCTGGATTCGGTCGATCCTGACGAGGCCGCCAAGGCACGCTGGCGCTATGGCTGCCTGACCCCGTGGCAGGATCATCCGGCCGAATATGGCAAGGCGGTGGTGCACGGCGGCCTGGGCGGTTGCGAGGCAGCGGTACTGGATCAGCTTCGCCGGCTGTTCGAAAACCGGCTCGACTATTTGAACCAGGATGGCGAAAAATGGTTTGATGCTGCGCAAAATGCCAAGATCGTGGCGGCGGCGGAACGCTATTACCGCTCCATTTACGAAGGCGGTGCAGCCTCCTGGAATCTGCGTGACCGTCACATGTTCGACACGCTGCAGGCGCTGATCTCGCATCGCGGGGTTGGCACCAAGGCAGTAGTCTGGGCGCACAATTCGCACATCGGGGACGCATCCGCGACGGCGATGGGGTGGCGCGGTGAATTCAACATTGGCCAGCTGTGTCGCATCGCCTATGGCGACGATGCCGTCAGTATCGGCTTCGGCACCGACAATGGCACGGTGGCAGCGGCGAGCGACTGGGGCGCGGACATGCAAGTCAAGACGGTTCGCCCTGCCCGTTCCGACAGTTATGAATATGCATTCCGCCAAACCGGATATGCGCGTTCGCTTACGGACTGGCGAGGTCGTGAGCGTCAGGATCTCGCTGATATACTGCGAGAGCCTCTGCTGGAACGGGCCATTGGCGTGGTTTATCGCCCCGAAACCGAACTGCTCAGCCATTATTTCGAAGCGATCCTGGCCGATCAGTTTGATGCCTATGTCTGGTTTGAAACCACCAAGGCGGTCACGCCGCTGGGCCATGAAAAGCCGCATGGTGCGCCGGAAACCTACCCCTTCGGTCTGTAAGGAAACAGCAATGACCTATGATATTTCTGAAGGCGTTCGTGCAAGGGAAGTCGAAATTCAGCCGGTCGGGTTGAAGGCGATCCTGACGGTACCGGAAAATGCAACCGCAATGATCATCTTTGCTCATGGCAGCGGCAGTGGCCGGCTGAGCCCGCGCAACAATCACGTGGCGGCGGCGCTCCGCGAAGATGGATTTGCGACGCTGCTCCTCGACCTGCTTACACCGGAGGAAGAACGGGACCGGGCCAATGTGTTTAACATCGAACTGCTCGCAGAACGCCTCTCCATGGCAGCCCGCTGGGTCCGAGAGCAGCCGGCTTTTTCGGAGATTCCGATTTGCTATTTTGGTGCCAGTACCGGCGCCGGTGCGGCGCTGGTGGCGGCCGCGCGTGATGAACCGCATGTCGCGGCAATAGTCTCCCGCGGAGGAAGGCCCGACCTGGCCGGACGCTGGCTCGACAGAGTGCGGGCGCCAACCTTGCTGATTGTAGGCAGTCTCGACGGACCGGTTATCGATCTGAACAAGGAGGCTTTTGACATGCTGCAATGTCCGAAGCGATTGACGATCATCAATGGTGCCAGACATTTGTTCGAGGAGCCCGGCACCCTGGAAGAAGTGATTGTGCACGCCAGCGCCTGGTTCAGTACCCACCGTGACTAGGGCGATGAGGAGAGAGCATGTGGATGGTTCCCCAATTCCCTTTGAAAACAGGCAGGATGCCGGTCGAAAGCTCGCCAGCAAGTTGAGCGAGATGGATTTTGAAAACCCCCTGATACTAGCCCTGCCGCGGGGCGGCGTACCGGTGGCGCATGAGGTTGCCAAATTCCTTGGGGCGGAGATGGACCTGTTGTTTGTCAAGAAAATCGGCGCACCCGGCTGGCCCGAATATGGCATTGGTGCGGTCGTCGATGGTGCGCACCCGCAAATCGTGCTTACCGAAGAGATTGTCCGCCAGATCCGGCCCAGTTCCGACTATATCGAGGCCGAAGTGCAACGGCAGCTGAAGGAAATCGCCAGACGACGCACGGCCTATCTTGGCGATCGACAGCCGATCGAAATGAAGGGCCGTACCGTGATCATCGTGGATGATGGTATCGCGACCGGCGGAACGGTCAAGGCTGCACTCAAGGGCGTGCGCAAGAACCAGCCGCGGAAGACCATCCTGGCGATTCCGGTTGCGCCGCCCTCGACCCTCGCAGAACTGAGGGACGAATGCGACGAGATTGTCTGCCTGTCGACCCCCACGCCTTTCGGTGCGGTCGGCGCATTCTATCGCGATTTTCACCAGACCAGTGACAGCGAAGTCATCTCGTTGATGTCCGGCAGACCCGATTGAAAAGGCCGCCCGATCTGCCTCGGCCCCCCTGATACCCCTTTCCGTAACAATACCTATCGTGCCGGTTCCGTGGTCAACCTAAAATGAACAGCTACAGTCGAACCACCCAGGTGATCCTCTTCTCATGACAGGGAGCAAGACATGCTGTTGCCCAAAGAAAGTCTTGTGGTTGCCGTTGACGGCGCAAGATTGTCGATCTTCCAGAATATTGGCGACGCGTTTGATCCGGAACTCGAGCTAGTCGAAGAATGCCACAATCCGTCCCGCAGAACATCCGAACTGGGAACCGACAGGCCCGGGCGGACATTCAAGAGCATGTCGCCCCGCCGGGCAACGCATGAGCCGACGGACTTCCAGCAACAGGAAGAAGACCATTTCGTCATCGAGGCTGTCCGGAAGATTGAACAGCTAGTCGCGGACAAAAGGGCTGGGCTTGTGCTGGTAGCGGCGCCGCGCGCCCTCGGACTGATTCGCAAGAATCTGAACACTGCAACCAGCGCAAAGCTGCTGGCAGAAATTCCCAAGGCCTTTGGTCCAGATGATGCAAGGTCGCTCGCGAGAATGCTGGCAAAACATCAAGCCTGATGGCCAATCCGGCTCCCTCTCGTGCACCAGAAGACAAAAGCCTGTACACCATCCGGGGGCTGAAAAAGATCTATGGTGAAGGATCGACGGCTGTGCACGCGTTGCGCGGGATTGATCTTGATCTGCCGAAATCGGCAATGGTCGTTTTGCTGGGCGCCAGCGGATCGGGAAAATCCACCTTTCTCAACATTGTCGGCGGTCTGGATGAAGCGACAGAGGGACAGGTGTTTTTCGAAGGCCGGGAACTGACCGCCCTGAGTCCTTCCGAACTTACCGAATATCGCAGGAATTCGGTCAGTTTCGTGTTTCAATTCTACAATCTGGTTGCATCGCTCACCGCCCGGGAAAATGTCGCGCTGATCACCGAGATCGCGGATGATCCGATGACGCCTGAAGAGGCGCTGGCGCTTGTCGGGCTGGAAAAGCGAATCGATCATTTTCCGTCGCAGCTGTCCGGCGGCGAGCAGCAAAGGGTTGCCATCGCCCGCGCGATTGCCAAGCGGCCCAAGGTCATGTTCTGCGACGAACCGACCGGAGCGCTGGACAGCCAGACCGGCGTGATTGTGCTGGATGCACTTGACCAGGTCAATCGCGAGCTCGGCACAACCACACTGCTGATCACGCATAACGCCGTTATCGCGGACATGGCCGACCGGCTCCTGCGCTTTGCCGACGGGGCGCTGATCGAAGATCGCGCCAATCCCAACCGTGTCGCACCGTCGGAGCTCAAATGGTAGGCCCGCCTGCCTGGATCGGTGCGCTGGATCGCAAATTACTGCGGGATATCTGGAGGCTGCGGTCACAGGCCTTTGCCATCGCCCTGGTGATCGCAGCAGGAATCGGTATGGTGGTCATGTCCTTCGGGATGATCCGGTCGCTGGAGGCAACCCGCGATGCCTATTATGACCGTTATCGCTTCGCCGACATATTCGCATCAGCAAGGCGGTTTCCGGAAAGCCTGGTCGATGATGTCCAGTCGCTGGGGGGGGTAAGCATTGCCGAGGGTCGACTGACCAGCAGTGCAACGCTCGATATTCCGGGGATAGCGGAGCCGATCACCACGCGCATCCATTCACTGCCCCGGGCCGGGATGCCACGTGTCAATGCCCTGGTATTGCGTAGCGGCCGGCTGCCAAATCCAGCTCGTCCCGACGAGGTGCTGGCGAGCGAAAAATTTGCCGATGCCGCGCGCATCGGTTTGGGAGATACGATCGAGCTGTTGCTCTATGGCAAGAAACAGCAATTGCGGGTGGTTGGGACGGCCTTGTCCCCGGAATATGTCTATGCCATCGGTCCCGGCCAGATTTTCCCCGACAATCGACGGTTCGGGGTGCTCTGGATGGGGGAGGAACATCTCGCTGCTGCGCTGAACTCCAGCAACACCTATAACGAAATGCTAATTCGTCTGGAGCGCGGAGCCGTCAGCCAGGATGTAATCCGCCGCGTCGACAATTTGCTGGAGCGCTATGGCGGGCGCGGCGCAACCCCCCGAAGCGATCAGATTTCTGACCGTTTTCTGGAAAATGAACTGACCCAGCTCGCCCAGATAGCCGCAATCCTGCCGCCAATATTCCTCGGCGTTGCGGCCTTTCTGATCAACATGGTGCTGTCACGACTGGTGCAATCGGAACGCGAGATTATCGGATTGCTGACCGCCTTTGGATATCGCAACAGAGCCATCATGTGGCACTATGCCAAGCTTGCGCTGGTGCTCTCCTTGCCGGGGTTGGCACTTGGACTGCTTCTCGGTTCGTGGATGGGCAGGGGACTGGCTGGCCTCTATCAGGAATTTTTCGTCTTTCCATTCCTGACCTATCGCGCAGGGGCAGATATCTTCCTGATATCCTGCCTGATTACGATCACCGTTGTCCTTATGGGTGCGGCGCAGACGGTCAGGCGGATCGGGCGGCTGACAGCGGCAGAAGCGATGCGTCCGCCGGTGCCGCCCAACTATTCCGGCGGGATGGCCAGATTGATCGGAAAAATCAGGAAACTTGACGAGCCGACCCGGATTATCCTGCGCGGGCTGGTCCGTCGCCCGCTGCGGTCAGCGCTGGGATCATTCGGCATTGCTGCCGCTTTGGGCCTGTATGTGGCGTCGGCAGGTTCGATGGACAATGTCGACAGGATGACAGACCTGTTGTTCAACCAGGCCAACCGAGCCGACGTCAATGTTTCTTTTGCCGAACCGCGCGACGAGCGGATCCTTTTCGAACTGGAGCGCCTTCCCGGGGTCCTGCGGGTCGAACCGGTGCGCTATATCGCGGCGACCCTGTCGGCCGGACATCGATCGAGGTCGGAGAGCCTGACCGGCATGAAGCCGTATGGCGACCTCAACCGGCTGGTCGACATTGACCAAGGCGTGGTCCAGCCGCCGCCGAAAGGCCTTATGCTCTCGACGGTATTATCCAACCAGCTGGCGGTTGCCCCGGGCGATTCGGTCGAAGTCGAAATAACAGAAGGTCGGCGCCTGCGCCTCGAAATGCCGGTCAGAAGCATATTGAAAAGCCCGGTCGGCAATCCAGCCTATGTCGATTTCGAGAGCCTCGGTCCGATCATGCGCGAAGTTTCGCTGGCCTCCGGCGCCTATCTCAGCGTTGATCCGGCCAAGACCGGTGAACTTTATCGAACGCTGAAGGCCATGCCCATGATTGCCGGATTTTCCCAGCGTGCCGCCGCCCTCAAGGGCCTCGACGAGACCGTTCGCGAGACCATGGGGATTGTCACCCTGTTCAACATAGGCTTTTCCGCACTGATCGTATTTGGCGTGGTCTACAATAATGCCCGGATCAGCCTGGCCGAGCGCGCTCGCGATCTCGTTTCGCTGCGAGTCCTTGGTTATCAGCGCTCGGAAGTTTCCTATATATTGCTGGGAGAACTCGCCTTGATTGTCATCGCCGGCCTACCATTGGGCGCGCTATTTGGCTATTATCTGTCCAAATATCTCACAGCCTCGATGAGCGGAGATTTGTTTATCATGCCTTTTGCCCTGTCCGTGGAGACCGTCGCCCTGGCCATATTGATGGTGCTGATAACGGCCGCGGTCTCCGCACTGTTTGTCAGCGATCGGCTGAACCGGCTGAATCTGGTCAGCGTGCTGAAGACCCGGGAATGATGATGGAAAAACACCATCTGTCCCGGCTCGGCCCCAGAATCATCCTCGGCCTGATTGCTGTCATCGTCATCGCCGCGATATTTTTGGCATTGCGCGCGCCGCCCATAGACGTCGATGTCGCCAAAGTGGTGAAGGCGCCTCTTCTTGTCACCATCGATGACGAAGGTGAAACCCGGATACGCGATATATATATGGTCGCGGCTCCGATCAGCGGCGAGCTGCAAAGGATCAATCTCGATCCGGGCGATCCGGTCGTGGCCGGTCAGACCGTCGTCGCGCGGATCATGCCCGCACAACCCGATTTTCTGAATCCGCGCAGTGAGGCCGAAACCCGCGCCCAAATCCGGTCACTCGAAGCGAGCCTGGAATCATCGGCGGCTCGGGTTGCTCAGGCGCAGGCCGACAGTGCGTTATCGGCGGCAAATTTCGAGCGTACCGCCGCACTTTATGAGCGCGGATTCGCGACCCGCTCCTCTTACGATGCCGCGCGCGCGGCACGGGATAGCAGTGCTGCCCGATTGGCAGAATCGAAGGGCGCGAGAGAGGCCGCGCAGTTCGAGTTGCGCGCGGCAAGGGCGCGGCTGATGGTTCCTACCAAGGGAGGTTCCGGCGGCAAGGCCCTGGATATTCGCTCGCCCGAAAGTGGTTCGGTGCTTCGTGTTGTGCAGGAAAGCGAAACGGCGATCGTTGCAGGATCGACAATCCTGGAACTGGGTGATCCGGATGACATCGAAATTGTCACGGATCTGCTGTCGAGCGACGCAGTCAAAATCCAGGCCGGGAGCGACGTGCTGATTGATCACTGGGGCGGGGACAAGCCGTTGCAGGGCAGGGTCCGGCGCATCGAACCCTATGGCTTTACCAAGGTTTCGGCGCTGGGCGTGGAAGAGCAGCGGGTGAATGTCATCATCGATTTTGTCGATCCACTGTCTGCCCACAAGGCGCTGGGTCACGGCTATCGCGTCATTGTCCGGATCGCGGAATGGTCCGGAAAGGATGTGCTGCAGGTACCGATCAGCGCCCTGTTCCGCGACAAGGGCCAGTGGTCGGTCTTCGTCATGCGGGATGGCAAGGCGATTCTGGTTCCTGTCAGGGTCGGGCGGATGAATGACGAGCGGGCGCAGATATTGGAGGGACTGGAGGCCGGGATGTCGGTTATCCTCCATCCCAGCGAAAAGATCGACGATGGCACTTCGGTCAGGCTGAGAGAGACACACTAGCCAGGTCGCGTTATCCGCCATCCGATTTCGTCCTAATTTCCCGAGAAGCGTCAACCCGATGGCTGGAAGCAGGCGTCCCGAACTCGGAAAATGTCATTGGCTGCATCAATGATTGAAGGCGTGCGGCCGCCCGTTTTCTCCGATGGGTCTCCGACTTCTTCCCCGCACGCTTCACTATTGGGGTGAGATTGACGAAGGCTGGCTGCCAATCTGCAGCAACATTCCTCATCCGGGTGGCGGTAGGCGGGCTCGGATTGACTACTGGTGCCTTTGCACATTTTTTCTTCGGCGTGACGGCTATCACGCCAGTTGACAATTCAATCGCCTAGTTTAGATAAATTACTGTATTTGCAACATTTCGAATCAAAGATGACCGGAGATTCGTGATAAAGGGCCTTTTTCAAGCAGGTCTGTGAATATGGTTAACTGCAGTGGGTCGCAGCTAATCAATCAGGGGGTAGTCTTGATCATCGAGTCTGTTTTTAGCCAGCGCGCTTGCCTGAGCGGCATTCGGCGCCGTAAAATGTTATTCGCAAAAGGTATTTGTCGGACACTTCCTGTCGTAGCAATGGCATTCGCATTGCCAGCGCAAGGGCAAACCCCAGGTAATATAGCACCGCCAACTCGCGAGGAGTTGCGGCCTCCGCCCCGATCGACGCCCGAGCGCGACCGCCAGGTTACCATTGAAGGCGGGGTCGAGCGCACCGCCTGTCCGCTTGCGGCCCCGCAATATCAGAATATCCGGGTGCAGATCGATCAGGTTGACTTCAACAATCTCAAGGCCGTTGATCCGTCCGAATTGCGGGAAACATACGCGCAATATCTGGGCTCTTCCCAGCCCGTCGCGGTCATCTGCGAGATTCGGGATTCGGCGGCCACCTTGCTCCGGAACCGAGGCTATCTGGCGGCCATTCAGGTGCCAACCCAGCGCATCGAAAACGGCACCATCAGACTTGAAGTCCTGTATGCCAAAGTGACGGCCATCCGGGTGCGCGGCGACGCAGGACGGTCGGAGAAACTGATTCAGTCCTACTTGGAAAAGCTGACCGATACGGAGCTGTTCAATCGATTTGACGCGGAACGTTATTTGCTGCTTTCACGCGATTTGCCAGGATATGATATCCGCATGACCCTGACACCCGCCGGTACCGGACCGGGAGAGTTGATTGGCGAAGTCACGGTTTCCCGAACGCCGTACCGTATCGACATGAATATCCAGAATTTGGCGGCAAGGGATACCGGCCGCTGGGGCGGGCAGATCGGGGGAGAGGTCTATGGCCTGACGGGACTCGGCGACCGGACATATGCGTCATTCTATACGACATCGGATTTCCAGGAGCAGCAGATCGTTCAGTTTGGCCACGATTTCCGGATCGGCAGCGAAGGCCTGCAATTGGCCGGCCAGTTCACCTATGCCTGGACCCAGCCCGACATTGGTGCAGCACGAGGCGCACCCCGGATCGAGGCCGAGACCTTATTTGCATCGGTCGAGGCACGATATCCGCTGATTCGCCGCCAGTCGGTTTCACTGCGCGCTGCAGCAGGTCTTGAATTTATCGACCAGGATATCCGGTTCATCGGGCCACTCACCAAAGACAGGCTACGGGTCGGCTATGTGCGACTGGACGGGGAAGCGATTGACTTGCACGGTGGACAGTCGCCGAAATGGCGGCTGCGCGGCTCTCTGGAATATCGACAAGGGCTGGATATACTCGGGGCCAGCGAGCGCTGTGACATCACCTGCCTGTTTACCAGGACCCCGCCAAGCCGCTTTGACGGCGATCCGACATCCAGCCTTCTGCGCTTTGAAGCGGAGGCGGAGCTGGCTGTGTCGGATGATCTTTCAGTATATGTGCGACCAATGGCACAATTGTCGTTTGATCGGCTGTTCAGTTTCGAAGAATTTGCCGGCGGGAATTACACCGTCGGGCGGGGCTACAGTCCAGGCGTAATCACTGGAGACGATGGTGCCGCGATCCAGTTTGAATTGCGCGGCGCGCGCTACACACCGTTCGGGCAGTCCGACATCACCGTCCAACCCTTCGTTTTTGCCGATGCTGCCTGGGCCTGGGATGATTCCCGCACTGGTGCCAACGATCCGCACCGGCTGCTGTCGGTAGGCGGAGGCGTTCGATCCAATCTGTCGGATCGTTTCCGGCTGGACATGACCGTTGCCGCACCGACCCGCAGAGCCGGATTGCAACCGAGCAAGGGACCGGTCAGGTTCCTGCTTTCACTGACCGCCAAATTGTTGCCCTGGAGATAGGATCATGCCCATATTCTCGACGCAAACTACCCGGATTGGAACCCATATTCTGGTGTCGACGCTGGCGCTGGCTGCCGCGAATGTCGCCAATGCCCAGGTGAGTGGCGGCGGCAACAGCTATGATGCCGGTGATCCAGTGGTGGTTTCCGGCAACGTCACTTTTGACCGCATAGAAACTCCGAATACGGAGACTTACACGATCAACAGCAACACGGCGGTGCTGGATTTCATCCCCAATGACACTGGCCCGGGTGGCCCGATCAACTTCCAGTTGGCCGGCACGCTGGCGCAATATCTCGGTGGTTTGGGAATAACCGACTTTACCGTGCTCAATCGGATCTTGGCAGCCGATCCGACACGCGCGATTCAGCTGAACGGAACGATCATAAGTCGTCTGCAGGCATCTCCTACGACGCCTGGCGGATCGGTATGGTTCTACAGCCCGGGTGGCATAATCGTCGGTTCGACCGCGGTGATTGACGTGGGCAATCTGCTGCTCGCTACCGGCGATCCGACGGGCGGAAGCGGGGTCATCAGTAACCCGAACCAGTTTACCATCAACAGCGTGCCCGACAGCAATGCCGCGATAAATGTTCAGGCTGGCGCCCAGATCACTGCCTCCAATGCGGGCAGTTACATTGCCCTGGTCGCACCCGCCATCAGGCAGTCCGGCACCGTCAGCACCAATGGCAGTGCCGCCTATGTCGCTGCCGAGCAGACGACGCTGACATTCAATTCCGGCCTGTTCAATATCCAGACGACCGTCGGTTCCAATGCGAATAACAACACACCGCTTGTTCATGATGGCACGACCCGATTCATTGACGATACCGGCCAACGCCGCGCCTATCTGGTCTCCGTGGCCAAGAATGACGCGATTACCATGCTCATCGAAGGTTCCGGTCAATTGGGATTCGACATGGCCACCGGTGTCAATATCGACAATGGCGTTGTCGTGCTTTCCGGCGGCTATGATGTTGCTGACACCGCCTATACGAATCTGGCGGGTACAGCGGCCGCATTTCGGCACGATATCCAGATTACCAGCCCGACCAACAATGCCAATCTCCAGGGGCAGGTTAACCCGTTTGCAGCCAGTGAAATCCGGATAAACGCCTTGGGACAGGCCCAGAGCTTTGCTGGTGATGTGTCAATGAACGCAGGCTCTCTCGCTTCGCTGACGACTCAGATAGAGGGGTCAATCAATATTGTCGGTGACTTGGACCTTTCGACGCTGGTTTACGGAGCCAGGGATGCAGACATATTTGGTGGTAATGTCGTAATTGACGCAAGCCTGGGAAGCATCTCGATCGGCGGCAATACTTCGCTCACTTCGTTTACCGACGCCAATTTGCTCAGTGGCATTGATCCAGCAGGTACGGTCCAGGGTGGTAGTATCGTCATTATTGCGGACAACGGAAATGCGGTCAACATGCTGGGCAATCTGGACATTTTGGTAGAGGCAAATGGTGCGGACCAGTTGCAGGCCAGCCAGACGAGCGCGGGCAACGCGACCGGTGGAAATATCGTATTGGCCAGTTCTGCCGGGTCTACCATATCAGTGACCGGTGCTGCGAATATCGCCAGCACGGCGCTCGGCGGCACGGTTCAGCTTGGCGATGCGACGGCGGGTAATGCCACCGGCGGCAATATCAATATTCTGGCCGATGACGGCAATATTGTTTTTGGCAACAACCTTTCCGTTGCGACGACGGCCACTGGCGGCCAGGTCAATGCCAGCGGCACGACCGCAGCGGGGAATGGAACCGGCGGACAGATCAATTTTTCCGTCGGCTCGGGCAGCCTGTCAGTGGTTGGCGGACTGATTGCAAATGTTTCAGGCTTCGGAGGAAGCACGCAGTTTGCAACCAGTCGCAGCGGTGGTGATGGTACCGGCGGCGCGATTGGCCTCAGTCTGCTCGGCACCGGCAGCATCGATATTGGCAGCAATATTCTGTTCCAGGCGAATGGTCAGGGAACATCTGCTGTGGGCAGCGGCAATGTCGGTGGCAGCGCCAGTGGCGGGATAATCTCGGTCAACATTGTCAATGGAGCGTTTAACGGGTCGGGGCAAGCAACACTGCTGGCAAGCGGCCTTGGTGGCCTTGGCTCCGGCAATGGCACAGGTGGATTGATTTCAGTGTCTTCCCAAACCGGCTCTACGCTGGATATAGCGGGCAATACTATGCTGGATGTCACGGGAACCGGAGGTTCGGGGCTCGGCACCACGGGAAATGGTGGCAGCGGTCTTGGCGGTGACGTCCAGGTTCTGGCCCAGGGCGGCACGATGAATTTCGGCGGCAATGTATCGCTGAGCGCATTTGGCCGCGGCGAATCCGGCGCCGACAACAGCGCCGTTTTCGCTCAGGGTGGCAATCTTGATCTGCAGGCGGACGGTGGCGCCATTTCCATTGCGGGCAATCTCGATATGTTTGCGCAAGGCCTCGGACAGGCTGCCGGCACCGGGCAAGACGGAGCAAACGCGATCGGCGGCTCGAGCATCGCTTCGGCCACAAATGGCGGCACCGTGGATGTCCTGGGGACCGCAGTGGTCTCGGCAACGGCAGCGGGCGGCAATTCCAACGGGGGACTCAACGGCAGGGCCGGCGACGGGCAGGGCGGGAACGCGCAATTTGTTGCCACCGGAAACGGGATTCTGACCATCGGGCAGGGCGCGACAGCGTCGGCCGGGGGCTTTGGCGGCAACGGCCTGATTACAGGTTCTGATGGCGGCAACGGTACCGGCGGCACGGCCTCCTTCTCGCAGGACACAGGCGGTTTGGTTCAGATCAGTGTGCCTGTGGGCCAGTCGGCCGTTATCACCACCGACGGAGTTGGTGGAGCCTCGACTGGCGGTGGGGGAACCGGAGGCTCGGGCATCGGCGGCGATTCCAGATTTGTGTCCAATGATGGTACCATCATCCTGAATGGCGAGCTGTTTGTCAGCGCGCAGGGTCAGGGCGGCGCCAGCGACGGAATCGCAGGTGGAAACGGCACCGGCGGCATTGCCAATATCGGAGCGGATACCGGCCTGACGCGGGTTACCGGCAATGCGACGTTACGATCAGCCGGCCTTGGCGGCGCCGGTCTGGGCACGGGCACCGGGGGCGGTTCTGGACTGGGCGGCCAGTCGCTGATCGGAACGATTGGCACCGGGGCGATTGATTTGCAGGGTGCGGTGACCTTCGACGATAATTCTGGCGGGGGATCTGCCACCGCTGGCGTCGGCGGAAACGGGACGGGCGGTCTTTCCCAGATTTTTGCAACTGCGGGTTCAGTAACGATCGGTGGTTTCGTCAATTTTAATACAAACGGCACTGGCGGAGGCGGGCTGAACGGTGGCGTCGGTACCGGCGGTCGCGCCAGTGTATTTGCAGACACCGCGGGTACGATCAACTTCGCCAATCAGGTGCAGATGACTACACGCGGATTTGGCGGACAATCTGAAGGTGCGGGCAACTCGGGGGGCTTTGGACAGGGTGGTACGGCAGAAATTTTTGCCCATGGCACGATTAATATCGTCGGAGATTATTTCGCCAATTCCGGAGGAAGTGGAGGCCGGGGGGCAAATGGCGCTGATGGTGGCGACGCCCTTGGCGGTGTTGGCAGCATCGTCGCGGATGGCGGTGCAATAAGATTTGACGGAGGAGCCAGTACCCGCGGGACCACGAATGGCGGGAGCATCATTTCCGGGAACGGTTCGGGTGGTGATGCCCAGGCCGGTCTGGCCGAGATGATCGCACGCAATGGCGGTAATATTGAGATTTTCGGTGTAAGCGGTATAAGCGATGCCAACGTATCGGCCACTGCCCTTAGTGGTGGCGGCCTGTTCGGCAGTTCCTCAAGCGGCAATGCAATTGGCGGCACGGCTAACGTATTTGCAGAAAGCGGTGGTACCATCACCATTGCAGGCGGGCTTCTCGTTACCGCCTCTGGTCTTGCGCCGGACTTTTTCGATCCGTCAAGTCAATATGCTGATCTGGGTGGCAATGGCACTGGCGGAACGGTGAACATCCTTGCCAATGGCGGGAATATTATCGGGACATCCAGCGTGGCGGCTCTCGCGAATGGTCACGGCGGCCTAGGTGTCGTCACAGGTGGCACGGGGACTGGCGGCACGGTTAATGTTCAAGCGATTGACGGGCTGCTGGATTTCTCAAGCGGCGGAGACGAAATGTTTCTCAGCATGTCCGGTTTTGGCGGCAATGCGGTGAACGAAACCGACGGAGCAGGCAATATTCTGCGCGGCGGGGGCAATGGTGGAGACGGCATTGGTGGCTCCATATTCCTTCTGGCCGGCGTGAATGGTGCCGGCAACGGTTCAACGGGAATTCTGCGCATAGGCGATCTGCGGATTTCGGAAAATGCCGGTCCACCTGTCGGGCTTTCGGGAATCGGCGGAGCCGGTGCAGCAGGGGCCGCGGGCATGGATGGCGGCGATGGCGGCGATGCGGTAGCAGGTGTCATACGGATTGGCACCAACAATGGCTCCAGTGAGTTCACAGCAGGCAATATGTCGGTCGGCAACCGGGCGGTTGGCGGCATTGGCGGCGACGGTGAAAATGGGGGCGATGGCGGTGATGCCGCTGGCCGGCAAACGGCAATTGGCACGTTCAACGAGACTGGCGCCAATACTGGCGGTTTCATGACAGTCGGCAATATCGATATCAACGGTAGCGCGCTGGGCGGCAATGGTGGCACGGGACTGAATGGTGCTGGCGGCGTTGGCGGCGATTCGCTGGTCGGGCCATCGGCCTTGTTGACCAACCAGGCGTCGGCCTATCTGCTGGCGCGGCCGAATATCTTTACCTTCGGCGACGCCCTGCTGACCATGGACTCGACGGGAGGAGACGGGGGCCTAGGAACGGCGGGTCGATCCGCAGGCGGCACGGCAGCTGGATTTGGTGCTGCCATTATCGTGTCCCAAGCCACGGACGGGATCGGCTTTGGCCAGGCGGTCGGCAACAGCTTTGTCGGACGGGCGGTCAGCACCGGCGGGCTCGGCTCGGGCGACGTTCGCGCAGCGTCCAATCGCGGCTTTTCGGTGCTCAGTGCTTTCGGCGGCAGCATCACGCTGGCCAACGCCACTTTGATCGACGGCGGTCTGGCGGCGCATCAGAATGGCATCGTCAGTGCAATCGAATCCGGCGACGGCTTTGTGCTGGTGTCCGGACTGGCGGATATCGATGTCGCCGGCGATTTTGGTCTGCTGGGTTACACGGGCGGCGATGTTGAACTGGAAAATCTGGATGTCGTTGCGGGCGGGACCATATTATTTGATGATCCGAATGCACCGGGCAGCACGATACCGGATGCCATCACCGTAAATCAGAATGCGGTCGCCGTTCTGGGCGGAGATTTCACAATTGCCGAGGATGTCATTGTCGGCGGCCTTTTCGATCTTACCGCGGGGGGCTCCATAAATACGCTCGGTATCACAGCGGGAGCGGGAATCACCCTGCGCAGCGGCGGTCCGATCACGACAGGTAATCTGCTTTCCATCGGCAATATTGCCGTCACCGGCATGTCAAATGCAGCAACCGGAATACCGGCCAGTATCGTCACCGGCAATATTACCAGCCAGTCCGGACTGATCAATATTGCATCCGACATTGGAGATATAACGCTCGGCGACCTGACATCCCCGAACGCGATCACAATCAATGCCGGCATTGGCAGCGCAAGTTCCAGCGCGGGCGGCGATATTTCCATCGGTGCGATTCAAGGGTCAGAGGTCAGCATATTCGGGACAAACGACCTGACAGCCGGCGCTATCACCGCGACCGGCTCGCTGGCATTGAATCTCGTCGGCACAATTACTTCCGGGAATATCGTTACTGGTGCGGGCGCCAGTCTGATCAGCCAGAATGGCGGCATCAACACGGGCGATATTCAGGCCGGCAGTGACTTGTTCGTCAACACGAATGGCGCGATCCAAACAGGGAATATCACAACCGGCGGCAATGCCCGCTTGGCCAGCGGCGACATCAATACGCTTGCCGGTGGCAGCAGCGTTTCGGTCGGCAATGTCGTTTCCCAAGGACAATCCGATATTCGCGGATTCGGGCAGATCCAGACCGGCAGTATATCGGCAGCATCACTCAACATGTTCAGCCGGACCGGCATCGTGACCGGCGATCTGTCCGTCAGCAATGGTCTGATCAGCCTTGGGGCAACTCCAGATACGGGAGGCCCCAATGCCAATATCGCCACGGGATCGGTGCAGAACGCAAATGGTTCGATATTCATTCGCGCAAATCAAGGGGCTGTACAAACAAACGGTCTCGTGTCCGGAAATGCCGTGGAGATTACTGGCAGTGAATCGGTTACCGTCTCCGGCGCGATCAATGCGATCCAGTCGGCCAATATCACGACCAATGGGCTCGTTTCCTTCGGCGGCCTTGTCGATGCGCCGCTTATCACTGTAACCTCCGGTGACATCAATTTCGGGACCAATGGCGGCCTCGGCGGCAGCAATACCAATGCTCTGGAAATAAACGCAGCCGCGCCCGGCCAGCCGATCATCTTCGGCGGAGACGGCAGTGGAGGCGGCTATAATCTGAGTGCGGCGGAAGCGACCAGACTGCGCTCGCGCACCATCAGCTTCAATGCCCTGCAATTGTCCGGCGCAGCGCCCGCCGACATCACGATCAGAGATTTCACCATGCAGGGCTCGCTGGCGGGTTCGAGCGCCAATCTGCTGGCCTCGGAATTGTTCATCAATTCATCCGGCAATATTCGGGTAACCGGCGCTGTCCGGATCGAAAATGCAGGAGCCGAAGACGGGCTGTTCCTGGATGCGGAGTCCGGCCGGATTGAAGTGGTAACGGATATGGGCGGCAGCATTGCCATTTTGGACGGTGCCGGTGGCTTGGGCGGCAATCTATATCTTGATGCGCGAAACATCGCGGTAGGCACCGCCGAACTGCTGGGCCGGCTGGCGGAAGACCCCCGATTTGCCGGTCGCGATGACGAGGTCAACGCGCCAGACGGCTCCAATCGTCCGGAAGGCTATATTTCTGCCAATTACATCAAGGCGGACGGATTTGATACCATCATCATCCAGAATAGCGGCACGGAAGCGCTGCGCGGTGGCTTTTCTGCAGGCAGCGGTGGCTTCGTGCTGGATAGCGAAAATGATGCTGTCGGGGCGGTTGATGCCGTCATTAATGGCCGCGTTGCGAACAGCAGCGGTGAATTTCTCACCGGCGCCGATACGCTGAACGGCATAGCCTTTGAAACGCCCGAAGATCCAGCGCTGTTCTCGGCCGGGTCGACAGTCAACGGATGTCTGCTCAACGGCGGTGGCTGCCCGACCGTTGAACCACCATCCGTCTCCCATGAAAATCCCGATACCATTGCCTCCGATGTTCGCGAGATCATCAATGAGCAAAGTGACGAGCCGAGCGAGGAGGAGGAAGAGGAGCGGGAGGCAGAACTCACGCCTTCAGCGACCGGCAAGAAGAGTCCGATTGCGCCAAACATTCCGGTGGTGAACACCAGTCGGCTGAATCCGTCACCCATTGTCACGGAGCCAATAACCGGCAGCGGCAATCCCAACCTTACGGGCGGCGAGCTGGAGATCGATTCCGATCCCTCGCCAACATCAACAGATGATGGAGATTCCTGATGGGAGCAATGTTCAGAAAGACCTGGCACTCGTCGCTTCTGACGCGTCTGACACTTGCTGCGGCGTTGATGGCGCAACCGGTGGCGGGCCATGCCGAAACCGATTCGCTTTCGCTGAAGAGCAGTTTCCGCATCGGTTCGGCCGGTGTCATTTGTTCGGCGGAATATAGTGTGACTGACAAACGATTGCGTTCGATGTTTGATCGCGCTTACCAGATAGTATGCCGAGATGCAGCGAGCGCGGTGGGGTCAATGCTTGTCCTGCGGGATGACGGTAACCAACCGCTAGAAGATTTTCTGCGGTCCCATAGCACCGGCCTGAAATGCAGCGAAGCACAGGAAGTGGCCATGGATTCAATCGGCACGGTCACCGCGCTCCAGTGCCTGGATCCCGGCCAGTCGGTTGACCGGGTTTTCTATGTCCTCCGGCAAGGCAACAAGCTGATAATGGCAGAAGGACTGAAGGGTTATGATTCGGCTCTCAAACTGGGGCTGAAAGCTCTTATCGCGGATCGCCCGGTGGAAGGCCGGGTTGACGTCGCGACAACGTCGCTCAGCGATCCCGCGGCATTTGCCCGCATCAGAGCTGGACAGTTGGGTGAGGGTGCCGCGCGCAATCAGGCCTATGAACTGAACAATAGCGGCAGTTTTGCCGAAGCTTCCGAGTTTTTCGACACGTTGATAAGCAAGAGCGGAGGAGGTGCCGATCCGAATGCAGAGTTTCTGGCCAATCAGGCCCTGCAACAATCCAACCTCGGCAGTTTCCCGAGCGCGGAGGAATTGTTTGACGAGGCTGAAAAAGCGGTCGCTGCGGATGATGGTGTGACGCAAAGACTGATCCGGAACTTCAGGGCTATCCATTATATCAATCAGAACCAGCCTGACCGTGCACTGGAGGCTCTTGCCAGGCCCGTCCCCATATTGATGGATGAGAGTGTCGACAGCAAAATTGGCGAGGGCGTGATTGCCGAGGAGCTGGCGCAAAAAATCAACCGGGCCAATGACGAACTGAAACGCATGGGTGCGGTCGGCACCGGATTGAGTGACGCAGAGACTATTGCCATTCTTGATGGGCAGGCCAGCCAAATCCGGGGAACGGCGCTGCGGATGAAAGGCAGCTATGACCTGGCAGTACCCGCATTGTCGGCGGCTATTGAATCATTGGCTTCGGTGCGTGAAGGCCGGGTGAGTTCAATTGCGTGGCTGCTCATGGAGGCGCGCTATGAGCTTGGCCTGATCGACGAGATCCGGGGCAACCAGGAACGGGCTGCCAGCGCATTTCAGGAGGCCCTCGCCTTCGCGGAGCAGACCTATCCGCAAAGCCCGTCTGTCCTGACCGCAAAAGCGCGCTACGCTTCTTATCTGGCGCGACAGGACAGGTCCGACGAAGCCCTGGCCCTGTTCGAGGAAATTGTCGAGGAGAGCGAGGATATACCCAGCGCGGCGGCGTCGCTGAAATATCTGCTCGCACCTTATTTTGACCTTCTTGGCGATCGGCTTGCGACCGATGCCAGTGTCGGTCCGAAGCTATATCGAGCAGCCCAGCTGCTCCAGCGACCCGGCGTTGCCCAGACCCAGGCTGTTTTTGCCCGCGAATTGTCCGAGGGAGATGACGAGGCCGCGGCCCTGTTTCGGCTCACGGTTTCGCGGACCCGCGCCATTGCACGCACGGCTGCTGATATTGCGCGTCTTTCTGCCTTGCCCGAATTGAGTCCCGCTGGCCAGCAAGCGCTATCGGAAGCGCAGGAAAGCCTCAAGATTCTGCAGCAGGAACAAACTTCCCTGCAATCACGCCTGGCCGATTTTTCGCAATATCGGGTATTGACTTCAACGAGCCTATCACTCGCCGAAATGCAGAAATTACTGCGTCCCGGCGAAGGATATTACAAAATCGCGATGATCGACGATCAGGCCTATGCACAGTTGATCCTGCCCGATGGTCTTCGGTCGGTGCGCCTGTCGGCCAGCGCTGAGGAGTTGTCGGCCATGGTTGCAGCGTTGCGGGACTCGATCGTTGTCTACGAAAATGGTGCCCCGGTAACCTATCCCTTTGATGTGGCAAAGGCGCGGGCGTTATATCTGATATTATTCGGAGAGCTGGAGCCAGAACTGGAGCAGATCGACCATCTCATCTACGAACCGGACGGTGCGCTTCTGCAATTGCCACCGACCTTGCTGATAACCAAGCAAAAGCCGGTGGACGACTATCTCAAGCGGATTGAAGACGTTGATGCCGATGCCTTTGATTTCACCGGGATCGACTGGCTGGGTCGCGACAAATCCGTTTCCATCGCTGTGTCGCAGCGTGCCTTTGCCGACATTCGCAATATTGATCCCGCTCGTGCCAAGAACAAATATCTGGGACTTGGCCAGAATGCTGAACCCGTTCCCACCATGTCCTCCGCGAGCCAAACGGCCGCTCCGGCGCAAGACAGATGCGCATGGCCTCTCAGCTCCTGGCAGAATCCAATCTCGGCCGACGAGCTCTATCTGGCGCAAAACCGGCTTGGCGATCGGGGAAGCGACGTCGTCACGGGGCAGGAATTTAGCGACACGGCCTTGCTGGAGCGGGATGATCTCGATGAGTACAAGATTATCCATTTTGCCACCCACGGGCTGGTCACGGCACCCCGGCCGCAATGTCCGGCACAACCCGCCTTGCTGACTTCCTTTGGCGATGGCCAATCCGATGGATTGCTCAGCTTCAAGGAAATATTTGACCTGCGCCTTGATGCGGACCTGGTGATATTGTCGGCCTGCGATACGGCGGGCATGGCGACGATTGCGGCATCCCGGGAAGCGGGGATCTCCAGCGGCGGAAACTACGCTCTGGACGGACTGGTACGGGCCTTTGTCGGTGCGGGAGCGCGCTCGGTTCTCGCGAGCCACTGGCCGGTTCCCGATGATTTCGATGCAACCAAGACCCTGATTTCCGGTATTTTTACCGTCGATCAATCCCTGCCAGTGGGTCAGGCCCTGGCCCGAACGCAACATAAAATGATGGACAACCCATTGACCTCACATCCATATTACTGGGCCGCTTTCATATTGGTCGGTGATGGCGCGAAAGTGGTGATCCCCTAGACTGTTTTCAGGACAAAGACCGGCAGAAGCCGTGCGGCTGTCTTCACGGACATGGTGGTGGAAGGCGTCAAGGAAATCCATCCAGCGCTATTGCTGCGAGAGCCTGTCGAAAATTTGCAGGACTCCGCCCCGTTGGAATGAGTGGATAAGGGATCAAAGGGCGAGAGCTCTTGCTATTCATCTGTTATCCCGCCAACATTGCTTGACAATGTTCAGCGTCAGACCGCCGGTCAGGGATTCGGAATATAATATAAGGCAGGAATGAATGGTGCGCGACGCAGTCTGTAGCGAACCGGTCTCGCCCAGTGCATTCCCTGCATAACAGCGAATCTACAGGGAATTTGTCATTCTTGAGGGCTTTTTAGATCGTTGTCAGTAGACTCCAGCCCGGAATTCTGCCATTCTAATACTGTAATTCCCTGAGCTTTCTATCAGCGAATTAAATTGGCTTATCAGGGAAGGCAGCGCGCCTAACAGAGAATTTCAATGACAAATACCGCCCGGCCAAATTACTACTATCCAACAACGCCGCTCGTGATCGAGCACTCTCTTGCGCGGGGCAAAAAGGCGAGCGATGAGATGCTCCTGGAGGCCATTGGAACAATGGTTCCAAGCCTTTTGCCAGCGGACATGCAGGCCGTTGCGACAAGAGAGCTCGACCCGACCATGAAGCGTTCAGGCAGGCCATCGGGTAAAAAACCGAGCCGGCATGAAGTCGCAGACTATATCGAGCAGAGCGACCGCTCCGACCTCCCTTCAGCTTTTCGTGATGTACTGCTTGCCAGGCTTCGCAGCGGCAAGCGTTTCACCGACTTCGATCGCGCCAAACCGATTCACAAGCATCTGGAAAAGTCTAAATGGCGGATGACGATAACGTTTGTGTACCGCGACCTCTACAATCTGATCAAGGTGAATGAACGATCCGTGTGGTATGAACCTGTAGGTGAGATCGCCATTCCGACTGCCAGGCCTGAGCGTTCCAGGAAGGCGATGGCGATGGTGAACTACGTATTGGGCCACCTTGGGATGGATCCCCCTGCCGAGCGGCGAATGATTAATATCATGTCGGAAATTCCATGAATTTTTCGTGAGTGATCGGAAATTGATCATGCTCCATTTGGATGTCTTCTCAAAGAACCAAAGGAGATTTTCAGATGACTTCCCGCAAAAAATACCAGATCGAATATCTGGCGACCACGTCGCTTCACCCCAATCCCCGCAACGCGCGCAAGCATAGCGACAAGCAGATAGCGCAGCTCGCCGCGAGCATCGATGCATTTGATAATCTTGAGCCGATTGTCATCGATACCGAGCGAATGATCGTAGCGGGCCACGGCCGCTGGCTTGCAGCCAAAAAGCTCAAATTTTCTGAAGTCCCGGTGATCCGCGCGGAATTTATGAACGAGGAGCAAAAGCATGCATTTGCGCTCGCCAGCAACCGATTGGGTGAACTCTCCTCATGGGATGAGGATCTTCTAAAGGAAGAGCTTGAAGCGCTGTTCGATTCCGACTGCCTTGACATTACCGGCTTCAGCGCCGCTGACTTGGATTTTGCCATTGTTGATGACAAGCCGTCACCTCAGGAAGAGAGGGTCGAGCTCCCCGATCCGGGGATCATGCCGGTTTCGCGGACGGGGGATATATGGATCGCAGGACCTCATCGGGTCGGATGCGGCGATTCCGCCGATACCTGCTTCGTGGAAATTCTCTTGGACGGCAGGCTGGCCGTACTCGTCTTTGGGGATTTGCCATACAATGTCCCGACGGTTGGCCATATCCAGTCCGGCAAGGGAAAGCACAATCACCGTGATCTGGCGGGCGCATTCGGACAGTTGAGTTCAGCCGAGTTCACAGCATTCATGCGCGGAATCTTTCGTAACTGCGCGCGATTCTCGACGCCCGGCTCTATCCATTATCATTGCATGGACTGGCGCCACGCCCGCGAGATTCTCGATGCGGCCGACGGGGTTTATACCGAGTTCAAGCAGCTTTTAGTGTGGGATAAGGGATCGGGGGCTCTGGGGTCCTTCTATCGCTCGCAGCACGAACTTATCTTCGTCTTCAAGTCAGGCCGGGACAAGCATATCAACAATTTCGGGCTTGGCGAAAAGGGCCGATACCGCACCAATGTCCTCGCATACCCGGGCTGCGCCACGTTCGGCAAGGGCCGCTCGGAAGAGCTCGCAGCCCATGCCACGGTCAAGAATTCTGCGATGGTGGCCGACCTCTTGCTGGACTGCTCCAATCGCGGCGACCTGGTTTTTGATCCGACCCTCGGATCGGGGACCACGCTTTTGAGTGCTCACCGGACAGGCAGGCAATGCGCTGGCATTGAAATTGACCCTATCTATGTCGACACAGCCCTCAGGCGTCTTACCGCAATCAGCGGCATTGTTCCACTCCTCGAGGGCGACGGGCGAACTTTTGATGAAATCGCCGCTGCCCGCAAAACCGAGCGGGAGGACTGAGCCATGAGCGATGATGGAAGCTATGAAGTCGGCTACGGCAAGCCACCAAAGCACACCCAGTGGCCGAAGGGCAAGTCGGGCAACCCCGGGGGCCGTCCAAAGGGCTCGCGCGGCCTGCGCGGCGACCTTGACCGTGAACTGGAAACGCGGCTGAAGATCACGATCATGGGCCAGGAGTTTGCAGGGACGTCCCAGCAGCTCATGCTGCGCATGCTCTCAAGACGAGCAGCCCACGGCGATGTTCGCGCCAGCCGTATTTTGCTAGACCTTGTCCTGCAGATCTTTGGAGCGGGAGACCGCGGCGGCAAACGCGAAGAACTGTCGGCTGAGGACGAGGCGATATTTGAAAACCTGATGGCCGCAATCTCTGAATTGCCGGCGAGGGACGCAGAGCGGCCGGAGCCGCCAGATGATGCGAAACCCGGGCCTGATGAACCGGGAGCAGTCAAATGACCGATGGTCAAATATCTCCCGCTGTTTGGCGCAAGCTGCTGCGGACCAGCTTTGTGCATTTTCTTGCCAAGGCCTGGCCGTATGTCAATGCTGGCAAACCGCTGCTGATGAACTGGCACTTTTTTGCTCTCGCATTGTCGCTTGATCGCATCATATCAGGTCTGAGCCGACAATTGTTGATCAACTTGCCGCCGCGCAACGGCAAGTCGGTCACTATTTCTGTCATCTGGATTGCATGGATGCTTGGTGTTGATCCAACTCTGAAATTTATCGGCATCAGCTATTCCCAGGAATTGTCAGAGAAGTTTGCGCGCGATTGCCTGGCGATCATGCAGAGCGAATGGTACCGGGAGGTTTTTCCCGGGACGATTATCTCGCGCAAGCGTTCGGCCGCCCATGATTTTGAGACCACGCGAGGGGGAGGCAGGATTGCAACGTCGGTGAACGGCACCCTGACTGGCCGCGGCGGTGATATCATCGTGCTCGATGATATGATCAAACCAGAAGAGATCAATTCGATCGCTGCGCGCGACCGCCTGAATATATGGTATCGCGGTACCTTCAGTTCGCGACTTGACGACAAGCAGAAAGGCTCGAAAATATTCGTGACGCAGCGCCTGCATCAATATGATCTGTCAGCTGTCGTTCTGGAAAGCCGAAAATGGGAGCATCTTTGCCTTCCGGCAATCGCCCCGGAAGACACAAGCATCCCTTTGATTGGCGGACGAAACTATTTCTGGAAAAAAGGTGAAGTGCTCCATCCGGCCCGCGAACCGTTTGAAGTGCTGATGGACGTGAAAGCCGACATGGGAAGTGCCGGTTTCCAGGCCCAGTATCTCCAGGATCCGGTTCCCGCTGAAGGCAACATCTACAAGGCCAAATGGCTTCGATACTATCCACTGGCTTTCGATGTCCATGCAGAGGGCCAGGTCACCCAGTCCTGGGATACCGGCATCAAGACCGGAGACAACAACAGCTATTCGGTCTGCATCACCGCGCGCCAGCGCCGCAATGAGCTTTATATGATCGATGTATGGCGCGGCCGATTGGAATTTCCCGACCTGGAACGCAAGGTGGTGGAGCTTGCCCACCTGCATGGAGCCCACACACTGTTGATCGAGGACAAGGCATCGGGTCAGGAACTGATCCAGAACCTGCGTTCAAAAAAATATCGCGGCGTTCCGATGCCGATTCCCCGTTCGCCGGTGCTGGACAAATATGCTCGTGCCTCTGCCGTTACAAGCATGGTGGAAGCGGGCCAGCTGTTCCTCCCTGAAGAAGCCTCATGGTTGGCTGAATTCAGCAGCGAGTTGCTGGCGTTTCCATCGGGTCGGTTCGATGATCAGGTCGACGCGCTAACGCAGCTTCTCTCCTGGGTAAGGCAGGGTTTCATGTATGATCAGCCCATTATCGCAGGTCCTGAAGAAATGCCGGAGGATGGATACGGTATCGATGATGATGAGGGGTATGACCCGTCAAATGACCCTTGGGGCGCCTGAGAGGGTAATGGTCGCCACGCGAGGATTTTCCTGCCAATAGGAGTCTAGGCCAGTTTGATAGACGCATCGCAAGACTTGATGGGCCAGGATCTGTGGCCTACCGTGACTACCAACCCGGTCAGACTCGACTCGGCCCAAATATGATTCTATCTGACGCGCGCCGCTGTCAGCGTGCGCGAAATCGGCGCATTTACTTGGAAATTGAAGAATTCCGTCATGAACTCAAAGCAGGGTTAGGACTAAGCGATCATGGCACGTAGCGACCTTCTCATTAATCTTGTACGCGCTGGTGCCATGGGCGACCGCGACGCGCTCCGTTCGACCGCGGAAGCGCTCGTGGCCGATGAGCGTGCAAAAAAGCATTTTATCGTTGCCGATCGTTTGCAGCGAGCTCTTTCGGCCGTCCCAGTTACGCCGCCCGCATTGACCACAAGTTCGCCAGAGCTCAATTCTTTAAATGGCCGTGAGGCCATTTTGGAAGTCACCGCTCGCCTCCGCCTCGACGATCTTCTGTTGTCGCTCCCCGCTCAGCAGAGCGGGCGGCAACTGATTGAAGAGCATCAGCGGGCAGACGTACTGCGCGCTAGTGGCTTCGAACCACGCCATCGGGTGTTATTGTCCGGGCCTCCGGGGAACGGAAAGACATCCTTTGCAGAAGCAATTGCCGAGGGATTGGGGCTGCCTTTCTATGTCGTGCGCTATGACGCACTCATCGGAAGCTATCTTGGCGAAACGAACGCGCGCTTGCGCAAGCTGTTTGACTATGTTCGCACGACTCCCAGCGTTCTGTTTTTTGATGAGTTTGACGCCATCGGAAAAGAGCGCGGCGATACTCATGAAACCGGTGAAATCAAGCGTGTTGTCTCTTTTCTTTTGATGCAGTTGGACCAGCTTCCGAGCTATGTGGTCGTAGTCGCAGCGACCAATCACGCAGAATTACTCGACCGTGCGGTATGGCGGCGCTTTCAAATGCGACTGGCAATGCCAGCGCCTCACAGGAAAGAAGTCACTCTTTTTCTTGATCGTGTTTTGTCGGAATGGCCCGATTTCCCAAAGATGTCGCCTGCAAAGATTGCCGCCAAGCTAGGCACCATTAGTTATGCGGAAGCCCTCGACTTTTGTCAGAATGTCAGACGGCGACAAATATTGGGGCTCGGAGAGATGGCAATTGATGAGGCGCTGCGAACAGAACTCAATTTATGGACTTCCCGGGTAACGCCAGAGGAAATCAATGCCAAGCGATCCAACGAAGCCACTTCTGCGGCTGACGCCGCAAGCTGACCAGCCCCGTCAAGTCGGACGGTCTTTTTATTCTCCACCTCCCGAGGCCTTCCCACGCCAGCGCCAAACAACGCGGTTTGGGCCACCTTTCAATCGACTCGCGCAGGTATTAGCGCGCGGAGATGATGCGATGGCATTGCGTGCTGATCCTGCCGGCTTGGCGCCCGAGCGCCTGCTGGTTTTTGAAGTGCGCGGCTCGATCAACAACTTCGCAACAGCTGTCCAGAACGTCGCAGGCCTCGAGCTTATCGATGAGGAGGAGCTGGTAGGTGATGAAGGTGACAAACAGCCTTTTGCCTATCTGCTTGTCCCTGACATGGCAGCACTCCGAAACCTCGAATCTTTATGGCGTCGATGGCAAGCTGGACAACTTGAACGGGGTGAAACCCCTTGGGCGGCCGTATTCGACCTGTTACGAGATCTCCGCCCTTGGGGGCCGCTCGATCGCGTCCAGAGTGGCGATGCCAGCCTTCTGGCCGCTGCGATTGATGGACTCGACGACGGCGATCTTGTCCGCCTGGAAATCGAACTCATTTATCGGGGGCGAGGCACCATCGCCAATGAGCAAGAGGCCAATGTCCGCGCTGCCATCCTTGGTCGCGGCGGCACCGTGATCTCACGAGCTCGTATTTCTGACATTGGATATCACGCTTTGCTCGTCGATATTCCTGCACGCGCCGTCCGCGACATTGTGGACCGAAGACTTGAAGGCATCGCAGGCCTCGAGCCAATTCTGTACATTCGGCCGCAGAGCGAGCCAACTGTGATCGAGATTGCCGATACGGAGCAAGCGAACCGGGCGCCCCCAGCTCCGCGGCCATTGGGTAGGCCCATTCTAGCGCTTCTTGACGGTGTTCCTGTCGCTGCGCACCGTTTGCTCGCCGATCATATCGATCTTGATGATCCCTTCGACCTCGAACCCGGTGCACTTGTGGCCAACCGATCGCACGGGACCGCTATGGCCTCTCTAATCGTCCATGGAGATCGCAATCAGACCGAAGCCCCGCTCCCGCGTCAGATTCACGTTGTTCCGGTACTCGGAAACAATGACGATTTCCCTCGCGACCGGCTCGTAGTCGACCTGGTCTATCTGGCAATCACTCGCATGCGCGAGCAAAACCCCGAGCTGGTCATTGTCAACCTTTCACTAGGTAACCGCTTCAGACCGTTCCACGGGCTGCTCTCTCCCTGGGCTCGCCTAATCGACCGCTTAGCTGATCGTCTTGGCTTGCTGTTCGTTGTCAGTGCGGGAAATGCAACGAGCGACTTTGGTATGCCGGCCTACGCGACCAGGGTTGCGTATGAGGAGGCAGATGATCAGCAACGCGCCGGTGCCATGGTTACAGCGTTGCACACTCTCATTGGAGAACGGCGTATGATCTCGCCCGCCGAGACGGTGAACGGTATCACGGTGGGGGCCTGGAACCGCGACGCCGTATCCCCAGCTGATCGAGCACTCGCTCGTGCATTCATTGACCCCTATCCCGCGCACGACGCGGCCAACCCTTCCAGTTCGCTCGGTCCGGGTTTTGCGCGGTCCGTCAAACCCGATATTCTGCTTCCAGGCGCGCGCGAACATATGCAGGTGGTTGGGAACCACCCACATATCGAAGTGCGTCCCGGTCGGGCCTCTCGCGGTGCTGGACTGAAGGTCGCAGCACCGCCAGCCGGTGGGCGCGAAAATCTTGATGGCTATACGAATGGGACGAGTGCCGCCGCTGCACTAGCTTCTCGCACCTGCCATCAGATTCATGATGCGCTTGAAGAAAATTATGGCGACGCTTTTTTGGCTCTCCCCGTCCAAGAACGAGCGGTGCTCTTGAAGGCTCTGATCGTTCATCCCGCACGGTGGCCGCGCGGTATTGCGGATCTCATCAAGGCGACAGTTGGTCCCTGGGGACAGGGACAAGCGAGCAAACAAAAGGACAATGTCCGGCGCTTCATCGGATTTGGGTGTGTGGACGCTACTGACGCGGTGGCCTGCGCGGCCGATCGTGCGACGTTCTTCGCGACAGGAAGCCTCCGTCGCGACCGAAGTGTAACCATCCAGGTACCCGTTCCACTCGCGATGGGCGGGAAGGCCCAGCCTCACAGTCTGTCAGCGACGCTTGCCTGGTTCACGCCGGTCGCGCCGGGCAGGAAAAGCTACCGCACCTGCCGCCTCAAAATTCTGAAACCCGCTGCAATTAACTCATTGGGAGTTTCGGGGCACGGGTGGCAACCTGATGAGAACCAGACCAATCGAGGCACAGTCTTCACCCGGTGCTGGGAGGGGGATCATGCGCCCGTAGTAACGCCAAACATGACAATTCCGTTGGTCGTACAGCGGGACCCTGACCAGGGCACTACGATCGATGAACCGGTCGTTTTTGGACTTGCTGTCACATTAGCAATGCCGGGCGAAATCGCGCTCTACGATGAGGTCTTTGCGCGCGTACAGCCGCCAATTCTTGCTGCGGCTCGGGCCTGAAGGATCGCTTTTGTCGATTGGAGTCCGTACCGGCAACTTGAATGACAGCCGGATTTGACTTCACCACATGATACAGATGCCCCGGTTAAGTCGACTGGCCGGTTCGGGGATCTTGCGAAGTTAGCCTCGATGCCTACGCCCGAACCATAAGTCAGGCCGTCATCACTGACATAATTCACGTCTAGAACGCAGCGAGCTGATTCCCCGTGAACTGGCGTACCAATCAAACTGTCGCCTTCTTGCTTTCCGCAACACGTATCTAATTCTCACATTATAAGAATATCAAATGCGTTGCCACTTGGCTAGCAATGTGCTGTCGTTTACCAAGCTCTCCTTAGTCCGCTAAACGTTGTTTTGGAGCATGTGAGTCTAATCAGGCGGACCTACGGCATATCTAAAGCTATAAATAAAGCTATAAATGGGGAGACGATGTAATGCGAAAGAGTTTCATGCCTAAGTTTGGCTTGGCTGGCAGTGCGGTTTTCGCCGCAGTCTTGGCGAATCCCGTTGCGGCCCAAGAGCAGCGCGAGGAAATTGCAGATGAACCAGATGTAGCCATTGAGTCCGGGGTAATCATCGTAACCGCCAATAAGCGTGAGCAGTCGCTCAACGACGTTGGGCTGGCCATCACGGCATTTAGTGGTGATGACCTGGCGCGCAAGGGCCTAGCCAGCCAAGAGGACCTCGCCGCCGCTGTGCCGGGAATGTCCTTTACTCCGACGCAGTTGAAGGCACCGGTCATTACACTTCGTGGTGTGGGGTTTTATGAAACCTCTCTGGCTAGCTATCCCGCAGTAACCTCTTATGTCGATCAAGTTCCGCTTACATTCCCTGTAACGGCGGCACACAATAGCTATGATTTAGAACGGGTCGAAGTGCTAAAAGGGCCGCAGGGCACCTTGTTCGGGCAGAACTCCACTGGCGGCGCGATTAACTATGTCGCGGCCAAGCCCACCGATTATTTTGAAGCAGGTGTTTCCGCAAGCTTTGGCCGCTTCAACGAATTGCATGGCACTGCCTATGTGAGCGGACCGCTTGCTGCCAATCTGACTGCAAGACTTTCTGTCGACGGTGGATTTTCCGACGATTGGCAACGTAGCGTTACACGTCCCGACGACACGCTGGGTAGTCAGGAATACATTGCGGGCCGTTTGCAACTGAACTTTTCACCAAGTGAAAGGTTCAGTGCATTGCTTTCGTTGAGTGCATGGCAAGATAAGGGCGATCCGCAGGCTGCGCAACTGCATGCGATCAATCCCGTTATCCCTGGTTTGCAAAACCCTCTGCTCAACACAATCCCATTGACGCCATTCGACGCGCGCGCCGCTGATTGGACGCCCACCGCCACGGGCAATGTCTTTCCGCCCGCGCGTGCACCTTTTGCCGATGCCAATGCGATATTGCCTTCGCTGCGGTTAACATGGGAAGTCATCGACGGTATCACGCTGAATTCCATTTCAGCCTATACATACTACAAGCAGAACAATGGTTATGACAACGACGCCATCCCGCTACGCAGCGTTGACTTCAACCGCGTGGATGGCAAGATTGATTCGGTTTTTCAAGAAGTGCGTTTCAACAACGACCAGTTGTCTCGCTTCCGTTGGACCGTCGGCGGCACCTACGAGAAAAGCGACGTTATCGAAAATAGCGATGACTGGTTTATTGATTCATCCACCACACCGGTGTTCGGCTATTCGGGCAGCACCCAGATCAGCGATCAGGATATGGAGGCCTGGGCTGTCTTCGGGAGCGCCGAATTCGACATCAGCGACAGTTTGACGCTGCGCGGCGGCTTGCGCTATACTGAGATTGAGCGAGACAGCTTTGTCTGCGTCGTCGACCCCGGTGATGGGACGTTCGAGAGGGTGTTTCAGGATCTTGCTGACGCAATCCAGCTGGGCTTCGTCCCGGTGTCTGGGTTCGCGCCCCCCGGTGTGCCAGCGAACCGTATCAATGGTGGTTGCACAACGATTGACAATGTCACCATCGATGGGACTCCTGCGGACTACCAGCCTTCTGCGATCAACATAAATCTCTCCGAAGACAACGTTTCATGGCGGGTCGGTCTTGATTACAGGCTGCTTGATGACACTCTGCTGTATGTCAATGTCGCGAAGGGCTACAAGGCGGGATCGGTTCCTGTTGCCTCGGCCGCTACGATCGAGCAATTCCAGCCGGTTACCCAGGAGTCGGTGCTGTCTTATGAGGCAGGCATTAAATACGAGACCATGGACCGGTCGCTTTCCCTCAATGCCGCTGCATTCTACTATGATTACAAGAATAAGCAGCTACGGGCGAAGTTGAACGACCCCATCTTCGGACCGCTGGACTTCCTTCAAAACGTTCCGAAATCGCGGATATGGGGTTTCGAGGCCGATGCCACTCTTGTACCGGCCCATGGGTTTACGGTCACTGCGTCGTTTGCTTATCTCGATGGTGAAATCCTGGAATTTCAAGGCCTCAACTCGATTGGCGCGCCGATAGATTTTTCTGGAGCGCGAATGCCCTATGTGCCGAAATATCAGGTTAACCTCACGGCGAATTATGAGTGGAGTATGGGCGACATTGAGCCCTTCGTCGGCGCCGATGTGCGCCTGCGCAGCAGCTCCGCCACGCAAATTGGCGAAGAGAAATCCATCGTTCCGGTTCCGGGTTTCCGAAGCAGCGTACCGCTACCAAATATCTTCTCAATACCTTCCTACACCACGGTCGATGCAAGGGTAGGGCTACGGTTAAATGGGGGTTCAACGGAAGTGAGTATTTACGGAAGAAACATCTTCGACAAATATTACATCACGAATATATTCCCCGTGTACGATACATATGTCCGTTACGCCGGTCGTCCGGCAACCTATGGTATAAGGGTATCTTGGAAGTACTGATAAACAACTGGTCAACTACTGCTTTTAATTCTGAAAATATTTAAAGGGTTTTGATATGTCTGATAAATACACTCCTACCATTCATGAACATCTTCTCGGTTCCGAAACCAAGATGGTGAAGACTCCGTCGTTCGAAACTAGGATCATTACCGTCGAAAACGACAAGCTGCCGATGATATCGATGCATGGCGGGGGCGGTCATGCGGAGGCGTTTTCCCGCAATATCGTGCCCTTGTCGGAATTCGTGCGCCCGATTGCGCCTGATTTCATCTGGCACGGCAGATCCTCCAAGCCCGAGTTCTGGCCGAACGATCCGACCATCGAAAAGAATTGGCTCAAGCAATTTACCTATCAGATACTGGAGTTGATGGACACGCTGCGTATCGAGAAGGCCGTTGTCGAAGGAGAATCGCTCGGCGGCTGGATCGCGATGGATATGGCCATCAACCACGGTGACCGGGTGGCCGGGCTGGTACTCAATACCAGCTGGGGCCAGAAGCTTTCGAATGTGCAGGAATCGGCAACCGACCTTGATGCGCTCCGCGAGACTTCGGTCAGGGCGCTTACTGAACTCAACCTCGACGACATTAGGGAGCGCATCAAGTGGTTGATGCCGCTTGGCGGCTGGACCGATGAAATCGTGCACATTCGCCATCGCCTTTGGAGCGATCCTGAAACGAACACTGCTCTTCTTAAATATTACGATCACCTTTTTGCCCCTAACATTGCAGAATATTATCATACCGAAGATAAATTGAGCACGATCAAGGCAAAAACGCTGGTGATGTGGACGGATAGCAACCCAGCTCATGGGCCGGAGTACGGTCGGCGTTTTACCGAGGTAATCCCGGATTCGGAACTAGTCTTGATGGAAGGTTGTGCCCATTGGCCGCAATGGGAACGACCCGATGCCTATCTCGAAGCGGTGCGTAATTTCGTGACGATGTTGTAGCTTCGCTGCGATCATGCGCTTTGTATTCAAGTAACCAATGGAGGAGAGAATTATGACCCAAACGGAAGACATGCGGTCCACCGGACAGCCGACTGGGGCGAGGTCGAGCCAGTTCAAGAATTCCTATGAACCATATATGAGGGCCGATTGGGGGCTTCTCAACCACTGGTACCCGATCTTTTTCGAGAACGAACTCGAGGACGGCGATGTCAAGGGGGCGACAATTGCTGGCCATGATATCGCTGTCGTCAAACCCAAGGATTCGGATCGGCTTTACGCGGTTTCCGATCGTTGCGCGCACCGTGGGGTGAAGCTTTCGGCCAAGCCAATGTGTCTTTCCCCGGACACGGTAACTTGCTGGTATCATGGCTTTACCTATAGTCTGGACGACGGCAAGATCGAGACGATCATCGCGTCACCCGACGACCCGGTTATCGGGAAGCCAGGCATTCGAACCTATCCGCTTGAGGTTACGGCAGGGATCGTGTTCGTTTTCGTCGGACACGAGGATTATGGCGATCCACCGCCGCTGGCACGGGATCTGCCGATGCGCATCGATGATTCGAACCGGATGCCTGGTATGAAAGAGCGTATTGCTCACCCGCTCGACAAGAAGGTCTATGCGCGTGGCATTCACCGCACTGGCCAGGCAAACTGGCGCCTCGCGGTGGAAAATGGTTTCGACCCTGGTCACCTTCTTATCCACGCAGACAATCCGCTCGTTCTCGCCCAGGATCGTGCACTACCGCTGGGATTTAAGCCGGTCAGCCCGGAGGCAGTGCAGATCATCGATAGGGACGATTGCGGTGCGGGCGTGATGAATATGTACGGGACCGAGCACTACGTTCCGTTCTTCGATAACCCGCGGGTGGATTACAAGGCGCGGGGTAAAAATGTTATGCCTTTGCGCACCTCAATGTACGTACCCGGCTGCCTGATGGTCGAACATTGGCCGATCCCGACTACTAGCCAATATGAGTGGTATGTTCCGATCGACGACAAGCGCCACGAATACTGGGAAGTGATCGTAGCTCCCTGCGGCAGCGAAGAGGAGCGTGAAGAACTCGATTTCATGTATGAAAACATGTTTGAGCCGCTCGGTTTGCGCAGCTTCAACAATAATGACCTGTTCGCCAGGGAAGCGCTGCAGGATTTCTACGAAAACCATGATGGATGGAACAACGAGGTTCTGTGCGATCTCGATGGGGTGATAATTGGCTGGCGTAAACTCGCTTCCCGCTACAATCGGGGGATTGCGGCCAATCCACTTAAAGCATCCGCTGAAGCAGAAGATGTTAGTGAATACTGAACAGCATGTTGCCAAGGGAAGCTCATTCTAATGTTCTTGAACCAAAAAGACTTTCGCACAGCCATCGTGTCGCGTTCGGCTTGGCACGCACGGGATTGGCCTCATGAAGCAGGAACCCGGCAGTGAGAGTTAAGCTATGCTTCTCCGATGGCGTTGAGCGCGAGGTCGATGTCGACCCAGAGGAAACAATCCTCGCTGCGGCGGAGAGGCAGGGCGTTGCAATACATAACCAATGTCGTTCAGGTAGTTGCTCTACCTGTATCGGCACGGTGATTGCTGGGGACGTGGAACATGATACATCTGTTTCCACAGCGCTCTTGCCAATGGAATTTAACGCCGGCTGCCGCCTGTCATGCATTTCCCGCCCAAAGGCACCTTCCACCATTTCGTTTGACTATCCCTCGGTGGAGGAAAGCGAAAGCCCGACAAGGTTCCTAATGCTGGTTGATGCGATCGAGCCGATCGCAGCAGACGTTGTGAGAGTCAAAGCCCGCACGCCCAAGAAACTCGATTTTGCTTTCTCTCCTGGGCAATATCTGAAATTCAAGGTGCCGGGGACTGAAGAATGGCGGTGCTTTTCGATGTCCACGCCATCCGCTGATCTAAACAGGATGGAGTTTCTTATCCGCCTGTTGCCGCGAGGCGTGATGACGGACTATTTGCGCGATCGTGCGCAGCCTAGTGATTTCATCGAAGTAGAAGGTCCATTGGGTGAGTTCAGTCTCGAGCCATCTGACAAAAAGCACATATTGATCGGTGGCGGAACGGGCGTCGCTCCGCTCCTTTCGATGCTGCGGCATATGACCGCTTCGGGTCGAAAGCGACCGCAGGTCCTTTTAAGTGCGGGGTTCAATTCTCCCGAACAGTTTTTTTTCGGCGATATCGAAAGCGTTGCCAGATGGTTTCCCGAAATAGAAACTCGAATATCGCTGCTGGCTGGTAATACTCATCTATGCGCGGCCCTGACTGGTAATCCGGTCGAAGCCATTCGGAAAGAAGATGTCGATGACGGTGATGTGGTGGCGTATCTTTGCGGCCCGCCACCGATGGTGCTCGCGGCGAGGAAGCATCTGGTCGCGCTAGGTCTGCCACTAACTTCAATCTTTTTTGAGAATTTCACCGCAGCCGAAAGCTGCTGACAAGGGAGAAGAAAATGCTGAAGACATTAGGCTATCTACGCTATCAGGCGACCAATCTCGATGCATGGAAGGAGTTCAGCGATACCATCCTAGGCTGCGAAGCGGATATGAGTAGCGATAAACGGCAACTTAAGCTGCGGCTTGATGATTTCTCGCACCGGATATGCCTCGTGGAGGGGGGCAGTGAAGCTGTGCTGGCCTATGGCTGGGAGGTCGACAGTCAGGATGTGCTAAGCCTTGCGAGTGAAGCGGTCAAGCGCGAAGACTGCTTTGTGAGCTGGGGCTCCCGCGAAGAGGCGCACGAACGGGATGTTGATGAGTTCTTCTCCTTCACGGATCCTGCAGGTCACCGGCATGAAATCTTTTACTCTCCGCATATCAAGCATCTTCCGCCAAGGTTGACTCGGCCCATCAAAGGTTACCGAACGGGAGAACTTGGGCTGGGTCATGTCAATGTTGTTTGCAAAGATGTCGATAAATCGCGTGCTTTCTATGAACAGATTATGGGATTCAAAGTCTCGGACTATATCCGCTGGGACGATGCCGATGCCACCTTTTACCATTGCAATCGCCGTCACCACAGTTTCGGGTTCATGAACGAGTGCTTCGGCCAGACCGCTCCTGCGCTGCATCATCTTATGATGGAGCTTCGGGATCAGGACGACTTAGGGCGTCTTTATGACGAGATTTGTGCCAAGCACCCCGAAAAGCTGATCTTGCATCTCGGCAAGCATTCGAACGATCGTATGATGTCCATGTATATCAAAACACCATCGGTCTTTGCCATCGAGTTGGGCTGGGGAGGTTGTACAATCGATGATGAGCAATGGGAGGTCGTCACATACGACTCGACCAAGTTGTGGGGCCACCATCCCGCTGGATAAGGTTCTCGAATGGCGAATTCGACCTTTGCTTTGTGTGTAACCGCCGCAATCAAATTTATCAGCCTCAGGAGGAAGTAGCGATGATCTGGAAGCCAAAGCCCTTGCCATTCTCGGATGAGCAGAAGGATTACTATGAAAAGGCCTGCACGGCTTTGGACAAACTGCGCATGCGAGACCTTCTAACCGACCTTGTCAACATCCATAGCCCCACCGGTGCTGAGGCCGAAGCCAGCTATTTCCTGAAGAAATATCTGGAAGAGGCTGGCTTTCGCTCGACATTTCAGCAGACGGGGCCGGAATCAGGTAATGCGTGGGGCTCTATAGGCGAACCCACGGGCCCCTCGCTGATGCTCTATGCGCCGATCGACACCCATCTTGAGGCCGATCCCGACTATGACCTGCCCTACACAGGGGAATTCTTGCGCGCGGACATGTTGCCCGAAGCTGTTGTCGATGGAGATCTTGTGGTCGGGCTTGGCGCGGCCAATCCGAAATGCATGCTAGCATGCCTGATCGAGGCCGCTCATGCGGTCTGTGAAGCCGGGGTGCCCTTGAAGGGTCAGTTGATCGCAGGGACCGCTGGCGGCGGCATGCCGGTTGACATGAGTCAGCGTTTCCATGCAGGGCGTAGCTCAGGCGTGGTGCAGATGCTTACCAGTGGCGTGTGGCCGGATTTTGCGCTAATCGTGAAGCCTTGGTGGGTCGTCTATGCGGAAGAGCCGGGGATCGCATGGTTCAAGGTGACGGTGAGGGGAGATCTTGGATATGCCGGCATCCCGCGCGGCGTGCCCAATTTCCGTTCATCGATTGTACCCGCTGCCGATGTGATCAAGCGGATCGAGGCCTTCTTGCCGGAGTATACCAAGCGGAATACGGCAGGAACTGTCGAACCGCATGGAGCCATTTCCTGTGTTCGGGCCGGCTGGCCCGACAAGCCGGCTTTTCCTTCTGCAGCGACCGAAATCTATCTCGATATGCGGATCAATCCGCGCACAACACCGGCACAGGTCCGCGCCCAATTCGCAGAATTCATGAATTCCCTGGCCGAGGAATGTCCTGACCTCGATTGCAGTTGGAGCATGGTTGGCAGCGTTCCCGGCGGCAAAACCGATGTTGACAACTTTATAGTCCAAAGTGCCTTGCGAGCTTGGGAGTTTGTCGAGGGTGCCCCGCATGGCGAACCGCCAAGGATGGCGGGTCAGACAGATGGCGCAATCATTCGGCGGCTGGGTATCCCCACGGCCCGGATCGGGTATCCTTGGCCTTCTCCGGAAATCCCGGAAGAGTATATGACCGGCGGGCTGGCTGGGATGGGTGCAGCCTGGATGCCCGATATGATGAAGACAGCCAGGGCAGTCGTCTATGTGATTATAGATACGCTGATGCGCGAACGCGTGGAAGTGGGCCTTTAGAGCGCGCCTAGCGGACGGACATTACGTGCCGCATGTTCCGGAAGGAAGAAGATGAAGAACACCTATCGCATCGGACAGATTGTTCCCAGCTCGAACACAACCATGGAAACAGAGGTGCCTCAGATATTGCGCAATCGGCAGACAATCCGTCCCGAGAGTTTCACCTTTCACTCTGCGCGGATGCGAATGAAAAAGGTAACTAAGGAAGAGCTTGAGGCGATGGATGGCGAAAGCATCGAGTGCGCCAGGCAGCTGGCCGATGCGGCAGTGGATGTCATCGGATATGCCTGTCTGGTAGCGATCATGTCAGCTGGCCGGGGATATCACTACGAAAGCGAGGAAAAACTTGACAAAGCCGTGGCTGGTGCTGGCCATCCCTGCCCTATCGTCACCAGCGCGGGTGCTCTGGTAGAAGTTCTTCAGGAAATGAAGTGCCGCACAGTATCGATCCTTACGCCCTATATGCAACCGCTGACCAAACTGGTTGCTGACTATGTCGAAAACGAAGGGGTTGGCGTGCGTCACGCGATTGCATTAGAGATCGAGGATAATCTGGAGGTCGGAAGACGCGATCCGATGGCGCTCCTGCAGGATGTGGACCGGCTCGATGTCGAAGGCGTGGATGCAGTTGTACTTTCGGCCTGTGTTCAAATGCCTTCTTTGCAGGCAATTGAGCGAGCCCAAGACAAGCTGGGATTGCCGGTGGTAAGTGCAGCAAGTTGCACCACCCGCGTCATGCTAAAACGGCTCGGCCTCGCACCGCTAAGCGTCGGCGCAGGCTATGCTCTGTCAGAAGGTTTCGCGCAGGTTCGCTAACAAGGCATAGTGGCAGATGCTACATCGTCTTGCGAAGTAGCATCATGTGCGGACCCTGTCGGCAAGCCCCCTGATTTGGCCTCAATCTCGGCCGCTGCTTGCCGGAGGCCAGCCAAGATCACGTCAGTCTGGATCGGCATTTGGCCGGTTGCATTATACAGTTTCTGGGAAATCGAGATGGCCGAGCGCACGACGCCATCATAATCCCTTATCGGCACTGCCAAACACGACAGATTCAGTTCAATTTCTTCGCGATCTTGGGCATATCCCTGCTCTTTGACTCGGGCTATCTCCTCACGTAATTTCTCGGGGTCGGTAATGGTATTCTCAGTCAAGGCTATAAACGGCCCTTCCTTAAGATATGAGGAAACCACATCAGACGGTGAGTGAGCCAGTAGGATTTTCCCGAGTGCAGAACAATAGGCCTCTAGTTGAGAGCCAACGACAGTAAAGAAGGCATCCGATTCGTCGCCTACCTTGAGGAGATACGTTACCATGCCCGTGTCGAGCGTTCCCAGTTGGGCAATAGTACCGAATTTCCGAGCTAATTTGCCAAGGACCGTTTCGGCGATAGCCGCCCTGACCCGATTGCGATTGACGTGGCTTGCCATCTGAAAAATTTTGTGACTCGCCACAAACTTGCCCGGAGCGATCCTCACGACTAAGCCGGCTTCTTCTAGTGTGGAAACTTGGCGGTACAAGCTCGCCAAGGGAATTTTCTTTTCTTTTGAGATGTCTGCTATAGTGCGATGCCCAGCATTCTCGCACAGGCCTTCAAGCAGATTCAATGTCTTAAGGGCCGAGCGTATTTTTGGAGTACGACTTCTCATAATGTAAGAATTAGTTTATAGTAAGCTTGGACACAAGCTTTATTGTCCTTCATGTATGCTCGGGCAGATTTGAGGGTGGATTCATCCACTATTTTTGATGGCTCGAGGGAGTGCGGGATGATCAACACTAAGTACGAAGAGTTAGCAAAGCGGATCCGAGACTCGTATGTTGATGGACCGGTCGAACCATTGCGCGATGGGCTTGATCCCGTCGATGCCGAAGGTGCCTATGCGGTGCAGGAGATAAACACACGCTTCTGGCAAGCGCAGGGTCGTCGTATCGTTGGTCGCAAGGCGGGTTTGACTGCCGAAGCAGTTCAAAGACAACTTGGCGTCGATCAGCCTGATTTCGGGACACTCTTCGATGATATGCGGATAGAGGAAGGAGGGATACTACTGCCGAGCCGCACTATCCAGCCCAAGGCAGAGGCAGAGATTGCCCTCGTCTTGGCTTCTGATCTGCCATCGCCCGATACTTCTGCCACGCAAGTCGCAGCCGCCGTCGCAAGTGTCCATGCGGCGATCGAGATCGTCGACAGCCGCATTGCGGATTGGGAGATAACTTTTGCTGATACAGTGGCGGATAATGGTTCTTCGGCGTTTTTCGTGCTCGCCGACCAAGGCGTGCCGCTCGACGGGTTGGGCCTGGAAGGGGCCACCATGAGCATGACGATCAATGGCGAGATCGTGTCCAGTGGAATTGGCGCTGCCGCGCTGGGTAACCCATTGAATGCTGCGGCCTGGTTGGCCCGGACGTTAGCCATTCGCGGCGATCCGCTTAAGGCTGGGGACATCATTCTTGCAGGGGCACTAGGGCCCATGGTCCCACTTTTTCCGAGAAGCGACGTAAGAGCAACTATCGACCGGATCGGAAAGTGCGGCTTCATATTTGGAGAAAATGCATGAGCGGCATGACCAAGGTAGCTATCATTGGTTCCGGTAATATTGGCACGGATCTGATGATGAAGACGCTGCGCTATGGCAAGGGTCTAGAAATGGCTGTTATGGTAGGGATCGACCCTGACTCCGACGGTCTTGCCCGGGCAAAACGTCTCGGAGTCCCGGTGACGGCCAGGGGCATTCATGGCTTGGTCGATATGCCCGAGTTCGAGGATATCGGTATTGTTTTCGATGCCACTTCTGCAGGCGCGCACCAAGCTCATAGTGACATAATATTGGCTCATGGCAAACGGATAATCGATCTCACGCCAGCCGCGATCGGTCCTTATGTCGTACCGCCAGTCAATGGTGAACAGAATCTCGATGCGAAAAATATTAACATGGTTACCTGCGGTGGGCAGGCGACAGTGCCCATTGTCCATGCTGTCAATCGGGTATCCAGAGTTCACTATGGCGAGATAGTCGCGTCCATCGCCTCGAAGAGTGCTGGCCCAGGAACACGCGCCAATATCGACGAGTTCACCGAAACGACGTCGCAAGCGATCGTAGAGTTGGGCGGGGCTTCGCGCGGCAAGGCCATTATCATCCTCAATCCGGCCGAGCCGCCACTTGTTATGCGCGATACTGTTTATTGTCTCTGCGATGATACGGATCATGCGGCGATCCGCACCAGCATAATGAATATGGTGACAGAAGTTCAGGCCTATGTGCCTGGCTATCGCCTCAAGCAGGATGTCCAGTTCCAGCGTATCGGCTCCAACTGCCCGCTGCGCATTCCCGAGATGGACCGGGAATTTACTGGTCTCAAGGTATCGGTGTTCCTTGAGGTCGAAGGGGCGGCGCATTATCTTCCCAGCTACGCCGGCAATTTGGACATCATGACCTCGGCTGCGCTGAGAACGGCGGAGAAAATCGCCGCACGCATACATCAAGGAATGTTGCAGTGAGTTTCGACCCTGCCAAGGACAAGCTATATATACAGGATGTCACTCTCCGTGACGGGATGCATGCCATCGGCCACCAATATGGGTTGGACCAAGTCCGCATCATCGCCAGGGCTCTTGACAGGGCAGGTGTCGACGCGATCGAGGTGGCCCATGGCGATGGGCTGTCAGGGTCGAGCTTCAATTACGGCTTTGGCGCACATACGGACTGGGACTGGATCGGTGCCGTTGCAGAGGTGATAGAAAGCGCGGTTCTTACAACGCTGCTACTGCCCGGCATCGGAACAGTCCACGATCTCAAACGCGCCTATGACATGGGTGTCCGTTCGGTCCGCATCGCGACCCATTGCACTGAAGCGGACGTATCCAAGCAACATATCGAAGCGGCGCGAAGCCTCGGCATGGATGTTTCAGGCTTTCTGATGATGAGCCACATGACCGAAGCAGAGCCGCTCGCCCAGCAGGCCAAGCTGATGGAAGAATACGGTGCACATTGCGTTTATGTGACCGACAGCGGCGGCGCAATGAATATGAACCAATATGCCTCGCGGCTGCAGGCTTATGACCGTGTGCTCAAACCTGAAACTCAGCGCGGAGTACATGCGCATCACAACCTCTCGTTAGGCGTCGCTAATTCCATTGTCGCTGTCCAGAATGGCGCGGTTCGGGTCGATGCTAGCCTTGCCGGTATGGGGGCGGGCGCAGGCAATGCACCGATTGAGGTGTTCCTAGCTGCCGCAGATAGCTACGGCTGGGCCCATGGTTGCGATCTCTATGCAATGATGGATGCAGCCGAAGAACTCGTCCGTCCGCTGCAAGATCGACCGGTGCGGGTGGATCGTGAAACTCTTACACTTGGTTATGCCGGGGTTTACTCCAGCTTTCTGCGCCATGCTGAAATGGCGGCTGAGGAATATGGACTGGATACTCGTACGATTCTTACCGAAGTCGGACGTCGAAAGATGGTTGGCGGCCAAGAGGACATGATTGTCGATGTAGCGCTCGATCTAGTCAAGCTTCGCAAATTACAAGAGCAGAACCCGCTTGCCGATTGAATGGCTGATCGGATCGATCGAATCTTCTCGGCGCAAGAAGTCGTTAAGAAAGGGGGATATCGTCCAGCACTACAGCCGCGACGCGCTAAATCGCTCGAACGCCGATCACCAGGAAATGATCGCCGCTTTCGCCTGCCGCGATGGCGCCTGGGCCGAGGCTTTGATGGCTACTCATGTCTTGCGCTC
>Ga0209024_1000167_pt1 | contig 134140 bp, 112 predicted proteins | sample AutmiccommunBRH5_FD_187380 | JGI IMG/M metagenome (GOLD analysis project Ga0209024, IMG submission 187380) | Deep subsurface microbial communities from Mt. Terri, Switzerland - Autotrophic microbial communities BRH/5 (SPAdes) (version 2) | ecosystem: Environmental > Aquatic > Deep subsurface >...
TCGTCTCCAATCATTTCGACGACCTCGATGCGCTGCCGCCCGGCAGTGTGGTCGGCACCTCGTCGCTGCGCCGTCAGGCCCAGCTGCTGGCGCGTCGGCCGGACCTGAAGATCCAGTTCCTGCGCGGTAACGTTAACACCCGACTGGCCAAGCTCGATGCTGGTGAGTACGACGCCATCATCCTCGCTGCCGCCGGGCTGATCCGCCTTGGCTTCGGTGAACGCATCCGCTCCAGCATCAGCGTCGACGAGAGCCTGCCGGCCGGCGGTCAGGGCGCGGTCGGCATCGAATGCCGTACCACCGACAGCGAACTGCATGCGCTGCTGGAATGCCTGAACCACGCGCCGACCGCGATACGCGTCGTCGCCGAGCGCGCCTTGAACAAGCGCTTGAACGGCGGCTGCCAGGTGCCGATCGCCTGTTACGCAGTGCTCGAAGGCGACCAGCTATGGTTGCGCGGATTGGTCGGCCAGCCGGACGGCACCGTGCTGCTGCGCGCCGAGGGCCGTGCGCCCGCCGCAGATGCCGAGGCGCTGGGTGTCCAGGTTGCCGAAGCTCTGCTAGATCAGGGCGCGGAGCACATTCTCCAGGCAGTCTACGGCGAGGCTGGTCACGCGTGACCGGCTGGCGTCTGCTGCTGACCCGGCCGGCCGAGGAGTGCGGCGCGGTTGCGGCGGTATTGGCTGAAGCCGGGATTCACGGTGCCAGCCTGCCGCTGCTGGCGATCGAACCCTTGCCGGAAACCGCCGAGCAGCGCGCGACGATTCTCGAGCTGGATCGCTACTGCGCGGTCATTGTGGTCAGCAAGCCGGCGGCCCGGCTGGGCATCGAGCTACTCGACCGCTATTGGCCGCAGCCACCGTTCGCCCAGGCCTGGTTCAGCGTCGGTGCCGCCACCGGCGCCATACTCGCCGACTACGGACTGGACGCCAGCTGGCCGGAGCGCGGCGACGACAGCGAGGCGCTGCTGGCGCTGCCGCGGCTCGGCGAGGCGTTGGCCCGACCCGATCCGAAGGTGCTGATCCTGCGTGGGGAGGGCGGTCGCGAGTTGCTCGCCGAGACATTGCGCGCGCGCGGGGTGCAGGTGGATATCCTCGAACTGTACCGGCGCTACCTGCCCGATTACCCCGCGGGAACACTCGCCGCCACGCTCCGCTCGGAACGGCTCAACGGCCTGGTGGTCAGCAGTGGGCAGGGTTTGCTGTCGCTGCGTGAGCTGGCGGCCGATACCTGGCCCGAAATGCTTGAGCTACCCTTGTTCGTACCCAGTCCGCGGGTAGCGGAGATGGCTCGGCAGCTGGGCGCCAAACGAATTGTGGATTGCCGCGGCGCCAGCGTCGCGGCCTTGCTGGCGGCGTTGCGGGAAACCGCGGTGGCTGCCTCCTGAAGCAAAGGATGGAAACGTGAGCGAAGCAGACTCCAAGAAAGAATCGCTGCAACCCCCCGCCAGTGAGCCGACCCCCGCCGTCGATCCGGTCAAACCCGCCAAGCCTGCGCCATCCCGGCCGGCTTCCAGCAGTGGCGGGAAGTCTCTTGCAGCTCTGGCGCTGCTGGTCGGCCTGGGCGGTGTGGCGCTTGGCGGCTATGGCGTCTGGCAGCTGCAGCAGCTTGGCGCCGACGAGGATCGTCAGCTCGAAGCCCTGCAGAGCACCGATGAGAAGACTCGCCAGCTGGCCGAGCGTGAGCGTGAACTGGCGGCACGTCTCGGCCGTCTGGAGCAACTGCCTTCGGCCAGCGAGCTGGAGGAGCGGCGGCGCTTGCTGGCGACGCTGCAGAGCGATCAACAGCGCCTTTCCGGGCGTGTCGAGCAGGTGCTCGGTGCCAGTCGCGAAGAGTGGCGCCTGGCCGAGGCCGAGCACCTGCTGCGCATGGCGATGCTGCAGCTCTCGGCCATGCAGGACGTGAACAGCGCCGAGATGCTGGTGCACGAAGCTGACCTGATTCTGCAGAAACAGGACGATCCCGGTGCCTACAGCACGCGGCAGAAACTGCTGGAAGGGCTCGAGGCCCTGCGCAGCCTGCCGGAGCTCGATCGCACCGGGCTGTTCCTGCAGCTTGGCGCCTTGCGCGGGCAGACCGCTCAGCTCAGCGCGCTGGCACCGGAGTTCGTCAATGGCGAGGCGCAGCCTGAAAGTGCGCAGGACAGCCGCTGGCAGCGCTGGCTGAACGAGCTGACGCGCTATGTGCGCGTGGAGTTCGATGCCAGCGGCGACGTCAAACCGCTGCTCGCCGGGCAGACTCTGGGGCAGGTGCGGCTGGCCCTTTCGCTGGCCATCGAGCAGGCGCAGTGGGCGGTGCTCAATGGCAATGCCGAGGTCTACCGCCAGTCGCTGGAGCAGGCCAGCTCTGTGCTCAAGGATCACTTCAGCGAAGACAATGGCCAGGCGCGTGGTCTGCGCAAGCGTCTCGACGAGCTGTCACAGCGCGAGGTGGAGGTGACCCTGCCCGATCTTGCGCCGGCACTGCAGGCGCTGCAGGGTTACGTGCAGAAGCGTGAGCGCGGTGATGAGGCGCAAGCGCCGGGCTCGCCAGAGTCGCCGGCTCAGCCCGAGGCGGAGAATGCGGCGCAGGAGGCTCAGCGCACATGAAACGTCTGGCCCTTGTATTCATCCTTCTGCTGGCGATCGCGGGCTTTCTCGGCTGGGCAATCAGCCAGAGTGCCGGCTACGTGCTGATCACCTACGACCAGTTCCGCTACGAATCCAGCTTCTGGGTATTCCTCGCCCTGGTCGCCTGCCTCTGGCTGGTGGCCATGCTGGTGCACTGGTTACTCGGGCTGCTGCAGGTCTCCGGGGCGCTGGTCAACCCCTGGTCGCGCCGGCACCGCGCCCGGCGGGTGGAGAAGGCTTCTCGCCGTGGGTTGCGCGAGCTTGCCGAGGGGCAGTGGGCGCCGGCGCTGGGGCATCTGCAGCTGGCGGCAGAAAAGGATCAGCAGCCGCTGGTGCATTACCTGGGTGCTGCGCGCGCAGCCAATGAGCTGGGTGAATATGCGCAGAGCGACGAGCTGTTGCAGAAGGCGCGCGAGCGCGAGCCCGAGGCGGCGCTGGCGATCGGCCTGACGCAGGCGCAGCTGCAGATCGCCCGCGGCCAATATGTCGAGGCGCGCGCATCGCTTGGTGAACTGCAAAACGACCATCCGCGTCACCCTTACGTTCTTACCTTGCTCCAGCAACTCTACGTGCAGCTGGAGGACTGGTCGGCGCTGTGCCGGTTGCTGCCGGAGCTGCGCAAGCACCGCGTGCTGCCACCGGCACGCCTGAACGAGTTGGAAGTGCTGGCCTGGACTGCCGCGGTGGAGCAGGCCGGTCAGCCCTCCGAACTGCCTGCCGAGACCAGCCTCGAAGCGCTGAACCAGCGCTGGCAGACTGTGCCCAGCGCGCTGCGCAGCGAGCCGTTGGCGGTGCGTGCGTATGCGGATGGGCTCGCTCGCCTCGGCGCCCAGGTGAAGGCCGAAGAGGTGCTCTACACCGCGATCAAACGCCAGTTCGATGATCGCCTGGTCGAACGCTATGGAAGGGTGCAGGGTCGCGATCCGGCGCGCCAGCTCGCACACGCCGAAGGCTGGCTCAAGGATCATCCGCAGAACCCGGTGCTGCTGCTGGCGCTGGGGCGGATCAGCCTGCGCAACGAGCTGTGGGGCAAGGCGCGTGATTACCTGGAAGCGAGTCTGCGCTTCGATCATCGTCCGGAAACCTGTGCCGAACTGGCGCGGCTGCTGGCTCAGCTGGGTGATACCGAAAGCAGCAATCGGCTATTCCAGCAGGGCGTGGTTCTGCTCGATCGCAATCTCCCGGCCACCTTGTGATCGGTTAGTCAGGTCCGCCATGTGGCGGGCCTGACGCTGCCGCGCGGCTTGTAAGCCTATCGACGTTTCCACTACCGTAGCGAACTTTTCCAGCTAGTGGAGCCATCATGCGCCTGGCCAGCCCTCGTTCCCTGTTCGCTCTCGCCTCTCTGGGCAGCGCCCTGCTGATCGCCATCGCGCTCTACATGGAGCACGTGATGGGGCTTGCGCCTTGCCCACTGTGTATTGTCCAGCGCATCTGCGTCATCGGTTTCGGCCTGATCTGCCTGGCCGCGGCGATTCACGGGCCGGCAAAGACGGGGCGGCGTGTCTACTCCGGTTTCGCCTTGCTCTTCGTGGCTGCCGGCGCGGCCACGGCGATTCGCCAGATCTGGTTGCAGAGCGTGCCTGCCGATCAGCTGCCGAGCTGCCTGCCGAGCCTGGAATACATGATGGAGGCGTTGCCGTTTCAGGAGATCGCGCGGTTGGTGCTGCACGGTACCGCCGAGTGCGCCGAGGTGAGCTGGACCATGCTCGGCCTGAGCATCCCCGAGTGGAGCCTGCTGGGCTTCATCGGCATGGCCATCGTCTGTGCGTGGCAACTGTTGCGTCGCGACTGAACCGATCTTTACCTTCCCCCGGCGAACTCCCGTCACGCTTGTGCGGTCTTCTTCTCGACGTGCGGCATCCACCCGGTGCCGCTGCGCTCGCAAGATTCGTCGGCATTTTGCTTGATGCTTCGAGCAGCGCGGCATAGTCTGCTCGTGCGGTGACGGATTCTTGCCACTCGTCACCGTCACTCACCCAAAGGCCGATACCGAAAGACAAAAACGTCTCGGAATGGCGTAAAGCAACATCGATTAGGGAAGTGAGGTCATCATGCTCGAGAGCTGTCGGAATGCCCAGGAACGCTGGGGTGGTGTACATCTGCTGATCGACCGTTGGTTGAACGAGCGCCACGCGCTTATCAATGCGTACGACGGGCTGCATACCGAGCGTGACGATGCCGCCGCTCGCCAGGCCCTGCAGCGGTTTTGCGAATATCTGGTCGACTACGTCTCTGCCGGCCACTTCGAAATCTATGAACAACTGCTCGCCGAGGCCGAAGCCTTCGGTGATGCTCGCGCCATCGAACTGGCCAAGCAGATCTATCCGCGTATCGAAACCATCACCCAGGTCTCGCTGGGCTTCAACGATCGTTGCGAGAAGGGCGATTGCCTGGGTAGCCCGGGCTTGGCCGATGAGCTCAAGAAACTCGGTCAGCTGCTGCATGAGCGATTCGAGCTGGAAGACTGCCTGATCGAGGTGCTGCATACCGCGCACAAGCAGGCGGCTGCTCCGGCCTGAGATCTTCCATCCGCTGCGGCGGGTGTGGCGCTTCGCGTCCCCTGGCGGCCACCTGGCGGGCCGTCTAGTATGGGGGCATCGTTCCCGCCAGGAGGCACTTTCATGCCCGCGAAGAAGAAGTCGGTCACCACTCCGCTGCATCTGTTGCAGCAGCTTTCCCACAGTCTCATCGAGCATCTGGACAAAGCCTGCAGCCAGGCGATCAAGGATGCCGAAAGTGCGCTCGCCAAGCTGCAAAAGCAGCGTGGCAAGGCACAAGACAAATTGACCAAGGCGCGCGCCAAGCTCGACGAGGCCGGCAGCACGGGCAAGACCAAGGCGCAGACCAAAGCGCGCTCCCGGCTCGGCGAGCTGGAAGAATCCCTTGCATTGCTGCAGAGCCGGCAGAGCGAAACCCTGACCTACCTGGCCGACCTCAAGCGCGATGCCGAGCAGAGCCTGAAGCTGGCTCAGGGCATCCGCAAGGTCGCAGATGACGCTGACAAGGCCTTGCGCGCCCAGCAGCAGGCGACGGCCGTCAAGCCCGCCGCAACCTCCCGTCCGGCAGCGCGCAAGCCGGCCAGCAAGGCCGCCCCGACTGCAGCCAAATCGGCAGCAGCATCCGCCAAGGCTCCGACCACCAAGGCAGCGACAGCGCCGGCGGCTAAAACGCCAGCCAAGGCTCCAACCAAAGCACCGACCAAGACAGCAGCGAAGACATCAGCTGGCGGTGCCGCGGCCAAGCCTGCAGCCTCACGTCCAGCAACGGCCAAGGCACCGACTCGCGCCCGCTCGGCTACTGTGTCCAAACCCGCTGCGGCCGCGCAATCAGCTGACAGTGCAGCGCCCGCCGCGGCTGACTCAGCGGCCAAGCCTGCGACTGCGCCGCCCGCCGCCAAGGCCGTGGCGAAAAAGCCTGCCACTCGCAAACCTGCAGCCAAGCGCACCGCGACTCAGACACCGGCCAGCTCCAGCTGAGTCTGATAGGCCGCGTTGCGCAGGGTTTCCAGCGCAACGCGGCAACTACCTTTCGGCGCAAGAGCACTCAACCACTGGTTGGCGTCAGCGCTTTCGTCCCATTCGCGGCTTGCCGTCTGTAGCCGTTCCAGCAGGCTGCGCTCGGCTTGCAGTTCCAGTGTCTTGAGTGTTTTGCGCAGTTCTCGCAGCGCTTCGTCCTGTTCAGCCGGCGAGCGCCATGCCTGACGCAGTTCGCGCAGCGGCTCCACCACTATGTGTCGCCAGGGTGCAGCGACTTCTTCCAGCACACACATCCGCTCCAGATTGCAGGCCACCCCGCGTGCTTCCAGCCAGGCCGCGCAGATCAGCACACAGACGTCCGCCCCCTGACTTTGCAGTTCCAGGCAGGCAGTCTCGACCCCCTCTCGTGCGTAGCAGTTGAGGGCAAACGTCCAGAGATCCAGGTTGGGCATAAGTGGTACGCCTTTTTTTTGCGGGTGGCCCGGCTGGCTTTCCAGGCGAACTGATAAACTCGCCGGCATTATGATCCGACTCCAGAACCTCACACTACAGCGTGGCCCTCAGCGTTTGCTGGAAGGCGCCGAGCTGACCCTGCACCCCGGCCAGAAGGCTGGCCTGATCGGCGCCAATGGCGCTGGCAAATCCACCCTCTTCGCGCTGCTGCGTGGCGAGCTGGTGCCCGACGGCGGCGATTGCCAGTTGCCGCCGGACTGGCGCATCGCGCACATGCGCCAGGAGATCGATTCCCTCGATCGCCTGGCCGTGGACTATGTGCTCGATGGCGACGTCGAGCTGCGGCGCATTCAGCGCGAGCTTGCCGCCGCCGAACAGGCCCACGATGGCAACGCACTGGCGCGTCTGCACACCGAGCTGGACAACGTCGACGGCTACAGCGCTGACGCCCGCGCGCGAAAGCTGCTCGCCGGGCTGGGCTTTGCCAACGAGCAGATGGCGCTGCCGGTCAGCAGCTTCTCCGGTGGCTGGCGCATGCGTCTCAACCTTGCTCAGGCACTGATGTGCCCGTCCGACCTGCTGCTGCTCGACGAACCGACCAACCACCTCGATCTCGATGCGATCCTCTGGCTCGAGGACTGGCTCAAGGGCTACCCCGGCACCCTGCTGCTGATTTCCCACGACCGCGACTTCCTCGACTCGGTGGTCGATCACGTCATCCATCTGGAGCAGCGCAAACTGACGCTTTACCGCGGCGGCTACTCGGCCTTCGAAAGAACTCGCGCCGAGCGTCTGGCGCAGCAGCAGCAAGCCTTCGAGAAGCAGCAGGCGCAGCGCGCCCACATGGAAAGCTATATCCGCCGCTTCAAGGCCCAGGCGACCAAGGCACGCCAGGCCCAGAGCCGGATCAAGGCGCTGGAGCGCCTCGAAGAACTGGCGCCGGCGCACGTGGATTCGCCGTTCGACTTCCGCTTCCGCGAGGCGGACAAGGTGTCCAGCCCCTTGCTGGACCTCGCCGAAGGGCGCCTCGGCTACGGCGAAAAGGTGGTGCTGGACAAGGTCAAGCTGCAGCTGGTGCCCGGCGCGCGTATTGGTTTGCTGGGGCCGAATGGTGCCGGCAAGTCAACGCTGATCAAGACACTCTCCGCTGAACTGGCCCCGCTGTCCGGCCGCCTGCAGCGCGGTGAGAACCTGGCGGTCGGCTATTTCGCCCAGCATCAGCTGGATTCGCTCGATCCCAAGGCCAGCCCCTTGCTGCACCTGCAGCGCATCGCTCCGGCCGAGCGCGAGCAGACACTGCGTGATTTTCTCGGCGGCTTCGATTTCCGCGGCGCGCGCTGCGACGAGCCGGTGCTGAATTTTTCCGGCGGCGAGAAAGCGCGCCTGGCCCTGGCGCTGATCGCCTGGGGCAAGCCCAACCTGTTGCTGCTCGACGAACCGACCAACCACCTCGACCTGGAAATGCGCCTGGCCTTGACGCTTGCCCTGCAGGATTTCGAAGGTGCGGTGCTGGTCGTATCCCACGACCGTCATCTGCTCAAGAGCACCACCGACGAGTTCCTGTTGGTCGCCGACGGTCAGGTGCAGAGCTTTGACGGCGATCTCGAAGACTATGCACGCTGGCTGGTGGATTACCGTGCGCGCCAACAAACCGTGGCCAGCGGCGAGCCGGCGGCGGACAAGACCGACAAGCGCGCCCAGCGTCAGGCCGCCGCCGCCCTGCGCCAGCAGTTGGCGCCGCACAAGCGCCAAGCGGACAAACTGGAGAAGGATCTGGCGATGGTGCACGAGAAGCTGGCGACGCTCGAGGCGCAGCTGGGCGACAGTGCGCTTTATGAGTCTGCTCGCAAGGACGAGTTGCGTGAGCTGCTGGCCAAGCAGGCCGAGCTGAAGGTTCGCGAAGGCGAGCTGGAGGAAGCCTGGCTGGAGGCGCTGGAAATACTGGAGAGCCTGCAGGCGCAACTGGAGGCCAGTGCATGAGCGAACCCTGGCTGACATTGGTTGAAGAATGGCGTTTGCAGTGGATGCTGGGCTTGCAGGTGCTGTTGATCCTGCTGGTCGCCTATGTCCTGCAGCGCTTGGTCGCCCGTGGACTAACTCGGCTGTCGTCGCGTTATCCGTTGCCGCCGGAATTGCTGATCCCGGTGCGCGGCGGTATTCGCTGGTTCATCATCGGCGGCGCGCTGCTCATGGTGCTGGAGCGCTTCGGCGTCTCCGCCACCGTGCTGTGGACAGCCATCTCCGGTTTCGTCGCAGTGGCGGCCATCGCCTTCTTCGCGATCTGGAGCGTGCTGTCCAACCTGCTCTGTGCGGTGCTCATCCTCACTGTCGGCCCGTTCCGGCTGGGCGATGTGGTGGAAATTGTCGAGGCGTTCGACAAGCCGATCGTCAAGGGTCGGGTCATCGACATCAATCTGGTCTACACCACCCTGGAAGAGGTGGCCGAAGCCGGCACCGGCGCCATCGTGCAGGTGCCCAACAGCCTGTTCTTCCAGAAGGCCGTACGCCGTTGGCGTGGCAGCGAAGTGCAACTCTATAACCGTAACCCCAACGAGTAAGAACCCTCATGGAATGGCTCAGCAACCCTGAGATATGGGTCGCCTTTCTGACCCTGACCGCCCTGGAAATCGTCCTCGGCATCGACAACATCATCTTCATTTCGATTCTGGTCAGCCGCCTGCCCAAGGAGCAGCAGCCGAAGGCGCGCTTCTTCGGCCTGGCGCTGGCCATGGGCACGCGGATCCTGCTGCTGCTATCCATCGCCTGGGTGATGCGCCTGACCAATGACTTGTTCACGGTGCTGGGCGAGGGCGTTTCCGGGCGCGACCTGATCCTGTTCTTCGGAGGCCTGTTCCTCCTGTTCAAGAGCACCATGGAGATCTGGCACAGCGTCGAAGGCGAGGAAGAGGAGCAGGCTGCGGGCGGCGCCGTGGTAAAGGCCGGGTTTATCGGGATCATCCTGCAGATCGCGGTGATCGACATCATCTTCTCGCTGGACTCGGTGATCACGGCGGTCGGTCTGGTGCAGAACGTCCCGGTGATGGTCGCGGCGATCGTCATCGCGGTGCTGGTGATGATGCTGGCTGCCGGTACCATCAGCGAGTTCATCGACCAGCACCCGACGCTGAAGATTCTGGCGCTGTCGTTCCTCATCGTCGTCGGCACGCTGCTCATCGCCGAAGCCTTCGATGTGCATGTTCCGAAGGGCTACGTCTACTTCGCGATGGCTTTCTCGCTGGGCGTCGAGGCACTGAACATTCGCATGCGCAAGGCGATGAAGCGCAAGCTCAAGGAGCCGGTAAAGCTGGGCAAGGGCTCGCCGGACTGAACCGAAGCGCCGGCCGGGCGGCCGGCGCTCGTTGAATGGAGGTAATCAGCATGTCCCTGGAATCCTGGCTCGCGTTCTTCGTTGCCTGTTGGGTGATCAGCCTGTCCCCGGGTGCCGGCGCCATCGCGTCGATGTCCTGCGGGCTGCAGTACGGCTTCTGGCGCGGCTACTGGAATGCCATCGGCCTGCAGCTGGCGTTGGTGCTGCAGATCGCCGTGGTCGCGGCGGGCGTCGGTGCGGTGCTGGCCACCTCGGAGCTGGCGTTCAGCCTGATTAAATGGTTCGGTGTCGGCTATCTGCTCTGGCTGGCCTGGAAGCAATGGCAGGCGCAGCCCGAGGCGCTGGATGATTCCGCCGCCCCGCGACCCATCGGCAGGCCGCTGAGCCTGATGCTGCGCGGGTTTGTGGTCAACGCCAGCAACCCCAAGGCAATCGTTTTCATCCTCGCCGTACTGCCGCAGTTTCTCGACCCGCAGCGGCCGTTGCTGCTGCAATACAGCGAGATGGCCGCGACCATGGTGGTGGTCGACCTGATCGTCATGGCCGGCTACACCGGGCTGGCGGCGAAAGTGCTGCGGCTGTTGCGCACGCCGCGTCAGCAGCGCCTGGTCAACCGCAGTTTCGCCGCAATGTTCGCCGGCGCGGCGGCGCTGCTGGCGACCGTAAGGCGCGCGGTGGCATGAGCGAGGCAACCGCCATGCGCGTGTGGATCGATGCCGATGCCTGCCCGCGTGCAGCCAAGGACCAGGTGATCAAGTTCGCCCTCAAACGGCGGTTCGAGGTGCTGCTGGTTGCCGGCCAGAGCCAGGTCAAGCCGGCGTTCGCTTGCGTGCGGCTGATCGTGGTGCCGAGCGGGCCGGATGCAGCCGATGACTATCTGGTCGAACATGCCGAGCCCGGCGATCTGGTGATCTGCAGCGACGTTCCGCTGGCCGATCGACTGGTGAAGAAGGGCGTCGCGGCGCTCGACCCGCGCGGTCGCGAGTTCGACGAGCGCAACATGGGCGAGCGGCTGGCGGTGCGCAACCTGTTCACCGATCTACGCGATCAGGGCCAGATGGGCGGCGGCCAGGGGGCCTACAGCGAGCGCGACCGCCAGGCCTTCGCCAATTCCCTGGACCGCCTGCTCACGCGATTGTCGCGCCCGCAGTGAGCGGCCGCCGCGCGGCCAGCCAGTCGCGCAGTGCCGACAATGGCAGCGGGCGGCTGTAGTAGTAGCCCTGGATGTAATCGCAGCCGTTTTCGCGCAGGTAGGCCAGCTGTACCTCCTCCTCGACGCCTTCGGCCACCACCTTGAGACCGAGTTTATGCGCCATGGCGATGATCGCCGCGGTGATGGCACGGTCATTGGCCTGCTCGGCGATTTCCTGAACGAAGGCGCGGTCGACCTTGAGGGTGTCCACCGGCAGCTTGCGCAGGTAGGCCAGCGAGGAATAGCCGCTGCCGAAATCATCGATGGACACCTTCACCCCGAGCTCACGGACGGCATCGAGGGTGCGCACCGCCGCGCCAAGGCTGTTCATCAGCGCATTCTCGGTGACTTCCACGGTCAGCCGCGCCGGGTCGAGACCGGTACGTTCGAGAATGCGCGCGACGACCTCCGGCATCTGCAGATTGGACAGGTTGAGCGCTGAGCAATTGACCGCTACCCGCAGGTCGTAGCCCTCATCGAGCAAGGCGACCAGGTCGGCACAGGCGCGGCGCGCGACCCAGGCGTCCAGCTCGGCGACGAAACCGTGTTGCTCGGCCAGTCCGACGAAGCGCTCGGGGCTGATGAAACCCTGCTGCGGATGCTGCCAGCGCACCAGCGCCTCGAGGCTCACCGGCTCACCGCTGCGGCCATCGACGATGGGCTGATAGTTCACGCTGAGGAGGTTTTCGTTCAGTGCCCGGCGCAGGTCCTGTTCCAGCGACAGATCCTCCTGGGCGCGCAGTTCCAGCGCGGGGCTGAAGCGCAGGCTGCGGTTGCGGCCGCTGGCCTTGCACTGGCCGACCGCGAGGCCTGCGTGGCGGAACAGCGCATCGAAGCTCAGGCCGTCTTCGGGGTACTGGCTGATGCCGATGCTGGCGGTCAGGCGCAGCTGGGTGTCGCCGAGGGTGAAGGGCGGGCGCAGCTGTTCGAGGATGTGGTTGGCCAGCGCCTGGGCTTGCTCCCACTGGCCGAGGGTCAAAACGCAGAACTCGTCGCCGGAGAAGCGCGCCAGCATGTCGTGCTGACCGAGTACCGCGCGGATTCGATGCGCCGCCTGTTGCAATGCCAGGTCGCCGCTGCGGTGGCCGAGGCTGTCGTTGATGCGCTTGAAGTTGTCCAGATCCACCACCAGCACGGCCAGCGCCTGACGTTCCTCGCGCGCGGCCAGGACCTGGGTGACCATCTCGGTGAAGGCGCGACCGTTGAACAGGTTGGTCAGCGGGTCGTAATGGGTCATCGCGTTTAGCTGGTGCTCGGCCTGGTCGAGTGCCTGGCGTTGCTCGCTGAAGCGCTGCTCGGCCCAGCTGGCGGCGATGCCGGTGACGATCACCAGCAGCGCGACCAGACCGATTGCCGATGCGAGGACGGCATGCTGGCCGCCATGACTGCCGAACGGGGCGGTGTGCTCCAGCATGTGGGCGGGGACTGCCAGGGTCAGCGCATGCATGCCGGTGTAGTGCATCGAAACGATCGCCGCGCCCATCAACAGGCTGCAGAGCAGGCGCTGCCAGTGCTGGTGCCGGCTCTGGCTGGCGCGGAAGTGATATCCCAGCACCAGCGCGGCGATCGAGGCGCCGATGGCGATCAGAACAGAGGCAGCGAAAGCCAGCGGTGCGTAGTAGAGCGTCGCCAGCGAGCGTATCGCCGCCATCCCGGTGTAGTGCATGGCGGCGATGCCGATGCCGGCGGCCGTGCCGGCCAGCGCGTACTGCGGCACGCTGAGGCGATCGCGGCCGAGTAGACGCATCACCACATAGGACACGGCCATGGCGATCAGCAGCGAAAGCAGGGTGATGCGATGGTCGTAGCTGATATCCAGCGGCGCGCTGAAGGCCAGCATGCCGATGAAGTGCATCGACCAGATGCCACCACCCAGAGCGAACGCGCCGACCCAACGCCACAAGTCGCGGCCGCGCGGACTGCCGCTGCGGCTGACCCGCTTGGCCAGCGCCAGTGCGGTGAACGCCGCCGCGCTGGCGACCAGGTAGGAGAGAACGACCAGCAGAGGGTCGTGACTGTGGCCGAGCAGGGCAATCTGGTCGGCGGGAAGGTCGGAAAACAGAAGTCTGGACACGCGGCAGCACTCGAACAGTCGGGCGTCCTGCCTCGTGAGAATAGTGGCGCATGGCCATCTGCGGCAGAGTGTACGAGAGGTCACCCTGGCCGCCAATCTCCTATCGGCTGATCAACCGCAAAGATAAGTGCCGGTGCCCACGGCGATCAGGGTGCCCAGTTCGTTGTGCAACTCAGAACGCACCACCGCGACCTTGTTGCCCGAGCGCAGCAGCATCGCGCTGGCACTGAAGCGGGTGCCTCGGCCTGGGCGCAGGTAGTCGATGCGCAGATCGATGGTTCCCAGCCGGGAAAGCCGTGCGGCGCGCTCCTGGGTGGTCAGATGGCGATGCTTGTCGAAGGCGCCGAGCATTGCCATTGCCCCGCCGGCCACGTCCAGCAGCGAGGCGATGACCCCGCCATGCAGGATGCCGTGGACGAAGTTGCCGACCAGCTCCGGCTTCATCGGCAGGTGCATGACGACCTGGGAGGTCGATACCTCGTCCAGTTCGATGCCCAGCGCCTGGTTGAAGGGGATTCGTTCGAACATCTGGCGTACCGCCTGGGCCTGCTCGGCGAGCAGGGCGTCGTCGTTGTTCATGGTCGGCGTTCCTGTGGATGAGCGATCAAGCTGCCCGAGGATGTTCGCGCTGAACAGAGTGGCGGCACGAGCAGCCGCGGCTTTGGCGGCTTTCGCGCAAAAAAATCCCGGGCGGACCCGGGATCATTCGGCGGCGTTCGGATCAGTCTTCGGTGGTCATTTCCAGTACCCGGTCGACCAGCTTGTAGATGCCCGAAGCGGCTTCGCTGATGGATTGCGCCAGCATGTACGCCGGTGTGGTGACCAGTCGATGCTGCTTGTCCACGACGATGTCGCTGACTTCGCACGCCTGATGCTCGGCGCCCATCTGCGCGACCGCCTTGGCAGCCTCGGCCTCGTCACTGCCAAGGGTACAGACCACGCCGGTGCCGAAGATCTGCGCGGCCATGGTCGGCGCGATGCACATCATCCCGACCGGCTTGCGTGCCTCGGCAAAGGCCTGCGCGAGCGCCACCACATCCGGCAGTGCCTTGCTGCTGGCGCCTTCGGTAGCGAAATTGGAGAGGTTCTTCGCGGCGCCGAAACCGCCAGGGATGATCAGTGCGTCGAAATCCTCGGCGCGCGCCTCGCGCAGATCCTTGATCTCGCCGCGGGCCAGGCGAGCGGACTCGGTCAGCACGTTGCGCGACTCCGGCATCTCGTCGCCGGTCAGGTGATTGATCACATGCATCTGCGCGATGTTCGGTGCGAAGCACTGCACCTTGACGCCACGCTGGTCCAGGCGCAGCAGGGTGATGACGCTTTCGTAGATCTCCGAGCCGTCGTAGACGCCACAGCCGGAGAGGATCACGGCGACTTTCTTGTTCATGGTGGTACTCCTGGTCAAGTTCAGCGGCCCTGTGTCGGGCACGGCGGATGCGTTCGATGCTAATACCTGGGACGGTTCCAGGTAAGCCCCACACGTTCCGTTGGATTCGCGCGATGCGCCGGTGTTCATTGCCGCAGGTCTGGCACGGCAGTTTGCGCCTGATCAAAGCACTGGCAGTTGCCGGCATGGCTGGCGACAATGGGCGCGGTTTCGGAGGCTCGACGGCCTGGCGTTGTCATCATTTCGTCATGTGTCGGGCCTATAAACGTCATATTCGCCCGCTCTGCGGGCCAGGAGTCCGTCGTGAGTTTCGTTCCTGCCAGCCGGCTGTTCCCCGCTACTCGTCTGCGTCGCAATCGTCGTGACGATTTTTCCCGCCGTCTGGTGCGCGAAAATGTGCTGACCGTCGATGACCTGATCCTGCCGGTGTTCGTGCTCGACGGCGAGAACCGCCGCGAGCCGGTGCCGTCGATGCCGGGAGTGGAGCGCCTGTCCATCGACCTGCTGCTCGAGGAGGCCGAAGAGCTGGTGGCGCTGGGCATTCCGGCGCTGGCGCTGTTTCCGGTGACACCGCTGGAGAAGAAGTCCCTCGATGCGGCCGAAGCCTGGAACCCGGAGGGCATCGCCCAGCGCGCCACGCGCGCCTTGCGCGCGCGTTTCCCTGAGCTGGGGATCATCACCGACGTAGCCCTCGATCCATTCACCACGCACGGCCAGGACGGCATTCTCGACGACAGCGGATACGTGCAGAACGATGTCACTGTCGACGCGCTGGTCCGCCAGGCGCTGTCCCACGCCGAAGCCGGCGCTCAGGTGGTCGCGCCGTCGGACATGATGGATGGTCGTATCCAGGCGATTCGCGAGGCGCTGGAAGTGGCCGAACACCACAACGTGCGCATCATGGCCTACTCGGCGAAATACGCCAGCGCCTACTACGGCCCGTTTCGAGATGCGGTGGGCTCTGCCGCCAACCTCGGCAAGAGCAACAAGAATACCTATCAGATGGACCCGGCCAACGGTGACGAGGCGCTGCACGAAGTGGGCGCCGACCTGGCCGAAGGCGCGGACATGGTGATGGTCAAGCCCGGTCTGCCCTACCTGGATATCGTCTGGCGGGTCAAAGATGCCTTCAAGGCGCCGACCTTCGTCTATCAGGTCAGCGGCGAGTACGCCATGCACATGGCCGCCATCCAGAATGGCTGGCTGAGCGAGGCCGTCATCCTTGAGTCTTTGGTCGGCTTCAAGCGTGCCGGGGCCGATGGCATCCTGACTTACTTCGCCAAACAGGCGGCACAACAATTAAAACGGGGCCAGTGAGCCCTTTCGAGGCAAAGCGATGATCAACCAGGGACTCAGCGAAAAGGATCTGCAGGACGCCGTGGTCGGCGAGGTGCTGGAACAGACGTTGCCCGAGGTGGTGTCTGCGCCACTGGAAGTCGCCGAGGAGACGCCGGTCGCGCTGGTGACCAACCTGGACGACAGTGCGCTGTACATCCATCGCGAGCTTTCGCAGCTTCAGTTCAACGTCCGCGTGCTCGAGCAGGCGCTGGATGAGTCCTATCCGCTGCTGGAGCGGCTGAAGTTCCTGCTGATCTTCTCCAGCAACCTCGATGAGTTCTTCGAGATTCGCGTCGCCGGACTGAAGAAGCGCGTCACCTTCGCCCGCGAACAGGCGGGCGCCGACGGTCTGCAGCCGCATCAGGCGCTGGCGCGCATCTCCGAGCTGGTCCACGAACAGGTCGACCGCCAGTACGCGATCCTCAACGACGTGCTTCTGCCAGCGCTGGCCGAGCATCAGATCCGCTTCATTCGCCGCAGGCACTGGACGGCCAAACTCAAGACCTGGGTGCGCCGCTATTTCCGCGACGAGATTGCGCCGATCGTCACGCCGATCGGTCTCGATCCGACCCATCCGTTCCCGCTGCTGGTGAACAAGAGCCTGAACTTCATCGTCGAGCTGGAAGGCGTCGATGCCTTCGGCCGCGATTCCGGTCTGGCGATCATCCCGGCGCCACGCCTGCTGCCGCGGGTGATCCGTGTGCCGGAGTCGGTCGGCGGCGCCGGCGACAATTTCGTCTTCCTCTCCTCGATGATCCATGCCCATGCCGACGACCTGTTCCACGGCATGCGGGTCAAGGGCTGCTACCAGTTCCGCCTCACCCGTAACGCCGACCTTTCGGTTGACACCGAGGACGTCGAGGACCTGGCACGTGCGCTGCGTGGCGAGCTGATCTCGCGTCGTTATGGCGATGCCGTGCGCCTGGAAGTGGCCGATACCTGCCCGCAGCACCTGGCCGATTTTCTGCTCAAGCAGTTCAGTCTGGGCGAGGGCGAAATGTACCGGGTCAACGGCCCCGTCAACCTGACCCGCCTGTTCAGCATCACCGGGCTGGACAGCCACCCGGAGCTGCAATACAGCCCCTTCACACCATCAATTCCGAAGTTGCTGCAGAACAGCGACAAGATATTCAGTGTGATCAACAAGCAGGACATCCTGCTGCTGCACCCGTTCGAGTCCTTCACGCCGGTGGTCGATCTGCTGCGTGAAGCGGCGAAGGACCCGTGCGTGCTGGCGATCAAGCAGACGCTGTATCGCTCGGGTGCCAATTCGGAGATCGTCGATGCGCTGGTCGATGCGGCGCGCAGCGGCAAGGAAGTTACCGCGGTGATCGAACTGCGCGCCCGCTTCGACGAGGAATCCAACCTGCAGCTCGCCAGCCGCCTGCAGCAGGCCGGCGCGGTGGTGATCTATGGCGTGGTCGGCTACAAGACCCACGCCAAGATGATGCTGATCCTGCGTCGCGAAAATGGCGAGCTGTGCCGTTACGCGCATCTGGGCACCGGCAACTACCACGCGGCCAACGCCCGGCTGTATACCGACTACAGTCTGCTGACATCCGATGACGCTCTGTGTGAGGACGTCTCCAAGCTGTTCAGTCAATTGATCGGCATGGGCAAGACCATGCGCATGAAGAAGCTGCTGCACGCGCCATTTACCCTGAAGAAGACGCTGCTGGACCTGATCGCGCAGGAAACCCAGCACGCGGCCGAGGGGCGGCCCGCGCATATCATTCTGAAGATCAATGCGCTGACCGATCCGAAGATGATCAAGGCGCTGTACAAGGCCAGCCAGACCGGCGTGCGCGTCGATCTCATCGTGCGTGGCATGTGCTGCCTGCGGCCGGGCATCGCCGGTGTCTCGCACAACATCCATGTGCGCTCGATCATCGGCCGGTTCCTTGAGCACAGTCGGGTGTTCTACTTCCAGAATGACGGTGACGAGAAGCTCTACCTGTCCAGTGCCGACTGGATGGAGCGCAACCTCGATCGTCGGGTGGAAACCTGTTTCCCGGTGGAAGGCAAGAAACTGGTGATGCGGGTTAAGAAGGAGCTGGAAGGCTTCCTCAGCGACAACACCCAGAGCTGGATTCTGCAGCCTGACGGCAGCTACCTGCGCAACAGCCCCACCGGTAATCAGAATGCGCGCAACATACAGAGTACGTTGCTGGAGCGTCTCACCGGGCCGCAGGTCGGCGTGCGCTGAGTCGGGTGTTTCCCACGGTGCGTTTTCAGGCATGTGGCTGGCGCGTGCCGCGTCGGCCTGGCTCAGGAGGCGAAGACTGGTTACCTGTATCATCAAGGGCCCCTAGGGCCCTTGTTTCATTTCATCCGCAGTTCGTAGCCCACGCGCGCGAGCCAGGCGGCTTCGGCCTCGAAGTCGGCCCTGGTCAGTGGGTTCGCGCCCAGCCAGCCGGTCGGGAAGATCAGCTCCAGGCCCCGTTCGGTCGCCTTTAGCTGCACCTCGGAGACGGCGTTGGCACCGCGGATGTGGTGGAACAGGATGGCGAAGCGCAGCAGGATGCACAGTCGCACCAGTGCATCGGCATCGACCCCGGTCTCGCCGAACTTGTCCTGAGGAATATTGCGTCGGTGGCCGCGCACCAGCAGCGCCAGCATCAGCTGATCCTGACGGGAGAAGCCGGGCAGGTCGGAATGCTCGATCAGGTAGGCGCCATGCTTGTGGTAGTGGTAGTGCGCAATATCCAGGCCCACTTCATGGACCCGTGCAGCCCAGGCGAGCAGCTCCCGGTGCCAGTCCTGATCCAGGCTCCACGCCTCGGCCACCTGGTCGAACGCCTCCAGTGCCTTGGCTTCGACTCGCGCGGCCTGTTCCATGTCGACGTGGTAGCGCTCCATCAGGAAGCTCAGCGAGCGGTCGCGGATGTCCTCGTCATGGTGACGGCCTAGCAGGTCGTAGAGCACCCCTTCGCGCAGGGCGCCTTCGGAGTGGGTCATGCTGCTGATCTCCAGCGCATCGAATATCGCCTCGAGAATCGCCAGGCCCGCAGGAAACACGCCGCGACGGTCCGGCTTGATGCCGTCGATGTCGATCTTCTCCACGTCGCCGAGCTTGAACAGCTTGCGTTTGAGCCATCCCAGCCCTTCGAGGTTGACCTCGCCGTTGCCGAAGCCGCCGCTCTTGATCGCCAGACCGACGGCTCGGATGGTGCCGGACGCGCCGATGGATTCCTGCCAGCCGAGCCGGCGCAGACCATGCTCGATGCCCATCAGCTCTACCCGCGCGGCGGTGTAGGCCTGGGCGTAGCGTGCCGGGGTGATCTTGCCGTCACGGAAGAAACGTTGGGTGTAGCTCACGCAGCCCATCTGCAGGCTTTCGCGCAGCTGCGATTCGAACCCTTCGCCGATGATGAACTCGGTGCTGCCGCCGCCGATGTCTGCCACCAGGCGGCGGCCGGAACTGCTCGGGATGGTGTGCGACACGCCGAGATAGATCAGGCGCGCTTCTTCGCGGCCGGAGATGACCTCGACCTGATGGTTAACGATCTCTTCGGCGCGGCGGATGAAGGTGGCGCGATTGCGCGCTTCACGCAGTGCGTTGGTGCCGACGATGCGTACGGCGCCCTGCGGCAGATGATTGACCAGCTGGGCGAAGCGACGCAGACAGTCCAGCCCACGCTGCATGGCGGCCTCGTCGAGTAGACGGTTTTCGTCGATCCCGGCAGCCAGCTGGACCTTCTCGCCGAGCCGTTCGAGGATGCGCATTTCGCCATTGCTGGTGCGCGCGAGCACCATGTGAAAGCTGTTCGAGCCCAGATCCAGGGCGGCGATCATGGGAAAGGTCTCAGCGGTGTTATGGCGCATTGGGCAGTCTCGATGCAAAACTCAGACATCCTGACATGATCGCCCCCATCCGCCAACGCAGTCGTTGACGCACGGAGGCGCTGCTCGCGGGCGATCGTCGCCGACCCGAGGGTCTGCAGCTTTCGATCCGCTCACAGTAGGGCTATGATGGCGACCTTTCCGTTCCGACCCTGGAGAAAATCCATGAGCGAATACATCAACAATGTCAGCGACAGCAGTTTCGAGCAGGACGTCCTCCAGGCCGACGGTCCCGTACTGGTCGACTACTGGGCCGAGTGGTGTGGTCCGTGCAAGATGATCGCGCCGGTACTCGACGAGATCGCCAAGGACTACGAAGGTCGTCTGAAGGTTTGCAAGCTCAATATCGACGAGAACCAGGAAACCCCGCCGAAGTACGGCGTGCGCGGTATCCCGACGCTGATGCTGTTCAAGAACGGCAACGTCGAGGCGACCAAGGTCGGTGCACTGTCCAAGTCGCAGCTGGCGGCGTTCCTCGACAGCAACATCTGACTTCGCCGAAGTTCCCCTCTAAAGCCCTCGCAGTCGCGGGGGCTTTTTTCATCGGCAGGGTGGACGCTTCGTCTGCACGGTGCTAAATTCGGCCTCGCGACGCATTCTTCCGTCGCCCTCTGCACGCCGTCGCCGACGCACTTCAGCCTCATAAAGCACAACGAACCTGTTCGTCTCTTGCTGCGCGGCTTCTCAAGCTAATCGCTTTCTACATCCTTCCTGACTCTCTCTATGAATCTGACTGAACTCAAGCAAAAGCCCATCACCGAACTGCTGGAAATGGCCGAACAGATGGGCATCGATAACATGGCCCGTTCGCGCAAGCAGGACGTGATTTTCTCCCTGCTCAAGAAGCACGCTAAAAGCGGCGAGGAAATCTCCGGTGATGGCGTGCTGGAGATTCTCCAGGACGGCTTCGGCTTCCTGCGCTCCGCGGATTCTTCCTACCTGGCCGGCCCGGACGATATCTACGTCTCGCCCAGCCAGATTCGCCGCTTCAACCTGCGCACCGGTGACACCATCATCGGCAAGATCCGCCCTCCGAAGGAAGGTGAGCGCTACTTCGCCCTGCTCAAGGTCGACTCGATCAACTACGATCGGCCGGAGAACGCGAAAAACAAGATCCTCTTCGAGAACCTGACCCCGCTGTTCGCCAACGAGCGCCTGAAGATGGAAGCCGGCAACGGTTCCACCGAAGACCTCACCGGTCGCGTAATCGACCTCTGTGCTCCGATCGGCAAGGGCCAGCGCGGCTTGATCGTCGCTCCGCCAAAGGCGGGCAAGACGATCATGCTGCAGAACATCGCCAGCAACATCACCCGCAACAACCCCGAGTGCCACCTGATCGTTCTGCTGATCGACGAGCGTCCGGAAGAAGTGACCGAGATGCAGCGCACCGTGCGCGGCGAAGTGGTCGCCTCCACCTTCGACGAGCCGCCAACCCGTCACGTGCAGGTCGCCGAGATGGTGATCGAGAAGGCCAAGCGCCTGGTCGAGCACAAGAAGGACGTGGTCATTCTGCTCGACTCCATCACCCGTCTGGCGCGTGCCTACAACACCGTGATCCCGAGCTCCGGCAAAGTGCTCACCGGTGGTGTCGATGCCCATGCGCTGGAGAAGCCCAAGCGTTTCTTCGGTGCCGCGCGCAACATCGAGGAAGGCGGTTCGCTGACCATTCTCGCCACCGCGCTGGTGGAGACCGGCTCGAAGATGGACGAGGTGATCTACGAGGAGTTCAAGGGCACCGGTAACCTGGAGCTGCAACTGGATCGTCGCATTGCCGAGAAGCGTGTCTTCCCGGCCATCAACATCAACCGTTCGGGTACTCGCCGCGAAGAGCTGCTGACCAGCGAGGAAGAGCTGCAGCGCATCTGGATCCTGCGCAAGCTGCTGCATCCGATGGATGAAAGCGCTGCGATTGAGTTCCTGCTCGACAAGCTCAAGGACACCAAGACCAACGACGAATTCTTCATGTCCATGAAGCGCAAGTAAGCGACTCGTCGTTGCCAACAAGGCCGGGGAAACCCGGCCTTCGTTTGTCTGCAGGTTTTGGAAAACCCGACGCGGGCGCTAAACTTTGCGCCTCGTCCCTGCCGGCCCATGCGAGGCTCAAGCATGCAGTATCGCGATCTGCGCGACTTTATCAGCGGCCTGGAAAAACGCGGTGAGCTCAAGCGCGTCACGGCTGCTGTCTCCCCGGTTCTGGAAATGACCGAAATCTGTGACCGCACCCTGCGCAAGCAGGGCCCGGCACTGCTCTTCGAGAACCCGACGGGTTTCGACATGCCGGTGCTTGGCAATCTGTTCGGCACGCCGCAGCGGGTCGCCCTCGGTATGGGCGCCGAGGATGTCTCCGAACTGCGTGAGATCGGCAAGCTGCTGGCGTTTCTCAAGGAGCCGGAGCCGCCGAAGGGGTTGAAGGACGCCTGGAGCAAGCTGCCGATCTACAAGAAGGTCATCAGCATGGCGCCCAAGGTGCTCAAGGACGCGCCCTGCCAGGAAGTGATCATCGAAGGTGATGACGTCGACCTGGGGACAATCCCCGTACAGCACTGCTGGCCGGGCGACGCCGCGCCGCTGATCACCTGGGGTCTGACCATTACCAAGGGGCCGAACAAGGAGCGGCAGAACCTCGGTATCTACCGCCAGCAGGTCATCGGCCGCAACAAGGTGATCATGCGCTGGCTCAGCCATCGTGGTGGGGCCTTGGATTTCCGTGAATGGTGCAATAAGTACCCGGATCGGCCGTACCCGGTCGCCGTGGCACTGGGCGCGGATCCGGCGACGATTCTCGGTGCGGTGACGCCTGTGCCCGATACGCTGTCCGAATATGCCTTCGCCGGCCTGTTGCGCGGTTCGCGCACCGAGCTGGTCAAGGCGGTCGGCTCTGATCTGCAGGTGCCGGCGTACGCCGAGATCGTCCTCGAAGGGCATATCCATCCGGGCGAGATGGCCGATGAAGGACCTTACGGTGACCACACCGGCTACTACAACGAGGTCGACCGCTTCCCGGTGTTCACCGTCGAGCGCATCACCCATCGCCGAAACCCGATCTACCACAGCACCTATACCGGGCGTCCGCCGGATGAGCCGGCGATTCTCGGCGTGGCGCTGAACGAGGTGTTCGTACCGATCCTGCAGAAGCAGTTCCCGGAAATCGTCGATTTCTACCTGCCGCCGGAAGGCTGTTCCTACCGCATGGCGGTGGTGACCATGAAGAAGCAGTATCCCGGCCACGCCAAGCGGGTCATGCTCGGCGTGTGGAGCTTCCTGCGTCAGTTCATGTACACCAAGTTTGTCATCGTCACCGACGACGACATCAACGCCCGCGACTGGAACGATGTGATCTGGGCCATCACCACACGCATGGATCCCAAGCGCGACACGGTGATGATCGACAACACGCCGATCGACTACCTGGATTTCGCCTCGCCGATCTCCGGGCTGGGCTCGAAGATGGGCCTGGATGCCACCCACAAATGGCCGGGCGAAACCAACCGCGAATGGGGGCGGGTCATCGTTCAGGACCCGGCGGTGAAGCAGCGGGTTGATGAACTCTGGTCGCAGCTGGGTATCGACTGACATATCCGAAGAGGCGGGCCCGAGCCCGCCCGAAAGCCTTGGCGGGTCATCCCGTTCACTGATAAGACGTGCACATGAAAGTTACTTTGCAGCCATCCGGCGCCGTGCTCGACGTGCGGCCCGGCGAACGATTTCTCGATGCCGCCAGGCGTCTGGGCTACGAATGCCCGCAGAGCTGTCGCAACGGCAATTGCCACATCTGCGCCTCGCTGCTGGTCGAAGGACGTGTGCGGCAGGCCGGCGAGGTGCGCGATCACGGCGAACTGCTGGCCTGCCTGGCCGAGCCACTGGAAGACTGCGTGCTGCTGTGGGATGGCGTGCTGGCGCCCGGCGAATTGCCGGTACGCGAGCTGAGCTGCCAGCTCAGTGGCTACGAAGAGGTCGGTGGCGATGTGGTGCGCTTGCGCCTACGCCTGCCGGCCGGTCGCCAGCCGCGCTATCACGCCGGTCAATATCTGTTGCTGCAACGGGAGGACGGTGAGTGGTCCGCGTTTTCCCTCGCCTCTGCTCCCGGCAGCGGCAGAGAGCTGGAGCTGCACGTGCTGGCGCGTGAGGAATCCGCGATCGAGCTGCTGGCATTCCTGCGGCGGCAGGGCTTTGCGCGGATCCAACTGCCATTCGGCGACACGCATCTGGCAGAACTGCCGGACGGTCCCTTGGTGCTGGTTGCAGCGGGCACCGGCATGGCGCAGATGCACAGTCTGATCGAATATTGCCGCGCAGCCGGGTTCTCGCATCCGGTGCATCTGTACTGGGGTGTTCGCCATCCCGAAGACTTCTATCAGCTGTCGCACTGGGATGAATGGCAGGGCATGAGCAATCTGCATCTGCACCGTGTCGTCAGCGACGTCTGCGGCTGGGAAGGTCGCTGCGGCATGCTGCACGAAGCGATTCGCGAGGATTTCAACGATCTCAAACCGTTGCATATCTATGCCAGCGGCTCGCCGTCGATGGTCTATGGCACGCTGGATGCGTTGGTGGAGGCGGGGATGGACCCGCATCAGATGCGCGCTGACGTGTTTGCCTACGCGCCGCGGGAAAGCTGATTCGCTTTGCTGCGCCAGAATGAAAAACGCCGGGTCGAAAGCCCGGCGTTTTTCGTTCAGCGCGTCTGCCGCTGTTGCAACAGCAGGTTCTTATAGCCGCTGGCGGCCAGCGTCTTTTGTGCGGCATTCAGTTGCTCGCGGCTGCCGAAGGGTCCGACCAGTACGCGATACCAGGGCTCATCACGCACCTTGACGCTTTCCACGCGCACGTCCTGACCAAGCAGGATGATCTGCGCGCGTACCCGATCAGCCTCCGCCTGCTGGCGGAACGAGCCGGCCTGCAGAAAGAACTGGGTAACTGGTGCCTTGGCCACAGTGGGCGGCGGCGGTGGTACCTGGCCATTGAGTGCGGCCTGCGCGCGGGCTTCGTCGATCTTCGCTGCTTCCTCCGGCGTTACCGGCTTAACCGGCGGTTCCGGCTGCTTGGCTTCCGGCGGCAGAATCACTTCCGACTCCGGCAGCAGCGTATAGAAGTCGTACTTCGGCTTGGTCGCCTGCTCGCTCGCTGGCGTGCGCTTGGGCTGCTCCTTGATCGCGGTCTTGGGTGCGTCCTTGTTGCGCTTGACCTCCTCTCCACCCGGTTCGAGGCTCATCAGAAACATGATGAAACCGCCGATGACCAGGCCACAGACCAGCCAGATCCAGCCTGGTACGGCCTGTTTGGCCGGCGCCTGATAGCGGCTCGCGCCTCGTTTGGGCGCGGCTTTCTTCCTTGCAGCCACTTACATGCGCTCCAGAGTTTCCAGGCCGAGAAGTTCCAGGCCCTGCTTGAGGGTCTTGCCGGTCAGGGCAGCGAGGCGCAGTCGACTCTGCTTCTGCTCTGGCTGTTCGGCGCTGAGGATCGGGCAGTGCTCGTAGAAACTGGAGAACAGCCCGGCCAGATCGTACAGGTAAGCGCACAGCAAGTGCGGTTCGCCTTTCTCACCGACGCTGTTCAGCACTTCGCCGAACTGGGCGAGCTTGGCGGCGAGCGCCAGTTCCTGCTCAGCCTCGAGCTGAATCTGCCCGGCGATCTCATCGATGCCTTGACCCAGCTTGCGGAAAACGCTGGCCACGCGGGTGTAGGCATAGAGCAGGTATGGCGCGGTGTTGCCTTCGAAGCTCAGCATCAGTTCGAAGTTGAAGCGATAGTCGCTGGTGCGGTGCTTGGACAGGTCGGCATATTTGACGGCGCTGATACCCACCGCGCGGGCGATCTGGCGCAGCTCGGCTTCATCGAGGTCCGGATTCTTGCCCTTGACCAAGGCATAGGCGCGCTGCTCGGCTTCGTCGAGCAGATCGATCAGCTTTACCGTGCCGCCGTCGCGGGTCTTGAACGGGCGGCCGTCGGCGCCGTTCATGGTGCCGAAGCCCATGTGCTCAAGCTGCATACCTGCATGGACAAAGCCGGCGCGACGCGCCACTTCGAAAGCCATCTGGAAATGCAGGGCCTGGCGCTGATCGACGAAATACAGCGCGCGATCGGCATGCAGGACCTGGCTGCGGTAACGCATGGCTGCCAGGTCGGTGGTGGCGTAGAGGTAGCCGCCGCCGGCCTTCTGCACGATCACCGGGAGCGGATTGCCTTCGGCGTTCTTGAATTCGTCGAGGAAGACGCACTGCGCGCCGTTGTCCTCGGTGAGCAGACCTTTACTGCGCAGGGCTTCGACGATATCTGCAAGCTCGCCGTTGTAGGCGCTCTCACCCTTGACGTCGGCCGGGGTCAGCTTGACGTTGAGGCGGTCGTAGATCTTCTGGCAGTGCGATAGGGAAATATCGTTGAAGCGCGTCCACAGGCTCAGGCACTGTGCGTCCCCGGCTTGAAGCTTTACCACCAGTTCGCGGGCGCGGTCGGCGAACTCGGCGGACTCGTCGAAGCGCTGTTTCGCTGCGCGATAGAACTGCTCCAGGTCGGACAGCTCGCTTTCCGCCGCCGCCGGTTTCTCCTCGAGGTAAGCCAGCAGCATGCCGAACTGGGTGCCCCAGTCGCCGACGTGGTTCTGCCGGATCACCTCGTCGCCGAGGTACTCGAGCACACGACCGACAGCGTCACCAATAATGGTCGAGCGCAGGTGGCCAACATGCATCTCTTTCGCCAGGTTCGGCGATGACAGGTCGATCACCACGCGCTGGGGTGCCGACGCCTTGCGCACTGCCAGCTGTGGATCGGCCAGGGCCGCTTCGAGGCGCTCGGCCAGTGCGTCGCTGTTCTGGAAAAAGTTCAGAAAGCCTGGTCCGGCGATTTCCACCTTGCTGATCTGCGCGTCCTGCGGCAGCGCGGCGATCAGCTTCTCGGCCAGGTCGCGCGGCTTCAGCCCGGCCGGTTTGGCCAGCATCATGGCGATGTTGCTGGCGAAATCGCCGTGGCTCTTGTCCCTGGTGTTTTCCACCTGAATCGCGGGGGTCAGCCCTTCAGGCAGGACGCCTTCGGCGGTCAGGCGGACGAGGGCTTGCTGGATCAGGTGGCGAATGCTGTCTTTCATAGTCGGCTCAGTCCGCAAGTGTGCGCGAAAACCCGGCATTATCGGGGCGCGATGGGTATCGCTTCAAGGTGCGTGGCACGCAGGGCGGCAAAAGTCCGGGTTTCGATCAGGTGATCAGAACAGATCGATCGGGTCGACATCCAGGCTCCAGCGCACGGCGCGACCGCCGGGCAGTTGTTCGAGCATCGGGACCCAGGCGTCCATCAGCCGGTGCAGGGTCGCTCGCGCGTTGCCCTGAAGCAGTAATTGCGCCCTGTAGCGGCCGGCACGCCGTTCCATCGGTGCGGGAACCGGTCCGAGCAGGTCGACGCCGTTGAGCTGCAGCTGGTCGAGCAACTGTTCGGCGAGGTTGCAGGCGTCGTCGAGGAAGGCTTCGGCCTGGCCGGGCTTCTGTGCCTCGGCGCGCAGCAGCGCCAGATGGCTGAACGGCGGCAGACCGGCCGCGCGGCGCTCGGACAGGGCCTGCTCGGCGAAGGCGAAATAACCCTGTTCGGTCAGCTGCACCAGCAGCGGATGGTCGGCCAGATGCGTCTGGATGATGACCTTGCCAGGCTCCTCTGCGCGCCCGGCGCGCCCGGCAACCTGGACAATCAGCTGGGCCATGCGCTCGCTGGCGCGGAAGTCGGCTGAGAACAGCCCGCCGTCGGCATCGAGAATCGCCACCAGCGTGACGCGCGGAAAATGGTGACCCTTGGCGAGCATCTGCGTGCCGACCAGCAGGCAGGGTTCGCCGCGGTTGATGGTGCCGATCATCTGCTCCATCGCGCCCTTGCGCGAGGTGCTGTCGCGGTCGATACGCAGCACCGGATAGTCGGGAAAGAGGATGCCCAGGCGCTCCTCGGCGCGTTCCGTTCCGGCGCCAACCGGGCGCAGATCCACCTTGCCGCAGTCCGGACAGTTGCGCGGCGGTCGCTCGACGTGCCCGCAGTGGTGGCAGCGCAGTTCGTTATGGCGTTGATGCAGGGTCATCCGCGCGTCGCAGCGTGGGCACTGGCTGAGCCAGCCGCAGTCATGGCAGAGCAGGGTGGGGGCGAAGCCACGTCGGTTGAGGTAGACCAAAACCTGCTGGCCGGCGCTGAGGGTCTGGCCGATGGCCTGTTGCAGCGGGCCGGATATGCCGGCGTCCAGCGGGCGACTCTTGACATCCAGGCGCAGGAAGCGCGGCGACTGTGCATTGCCGGCCCGTTGCGTCAGCTTGAGCAGCGCGTAGCGGCCGCTGTGGGCGTTGTGAAGGCTTTCCAGCGAGGGCGTGGCCGAACCAAGCACGATCGGCAGGTTCTCCTGGCGCGCGCGCAGCAGGGCCAGATCGCGGGCGTGGTAGCGCAAGCCTTCCTGCTGTTTATAAGAGGCGTCGTGCTCCTCGTCGATGATGATCAGGCCGGGATTCTTCATCGGCGTGAACAGGGCCGAACGGGTACCGATGATGATGTCCGCCTCGCCATCGCGGGCGGCGAGCCAGGCATCGAGTCGTTCACGATCGTTGACGTTGGAGTGCAGCAGCGCGATCCGGGCGTTGAAGCGCTGTTCGAAGCGGGCGAGCGTCTGTGGCCCCAGGTTGATCTCGGGGATCAGCACCAGCGCCTGCTTGCCGGCTTCCAGTACGCGATGAATCAGTTGCAGGTAGACCTCGGTCTTGCCGCTGCCGGTCACCCCCGCCAGCAGGAACGCCTGAAATCCTCCGAGGCCCGCGCTCACCGCCTCGAAGGCCGCGCGTTGCTGTGTATTCAAGGTGAGTTCGGCCTGTAGCAGCCAGCCGCCACTGTGCCCGCGCGTCGGCCTGCTGCGGCGGGATTCGATACGCACCAGGCCCTTTTCCAGCAGCAGCTCGAGGCTGTCCTTGTTCAGCTGCAGTTTGCTGAGCAGCGCATGTGGCAAGCCGTGAGCGTGCTGGGCGATGGCCTTCAGCGCTTCGCGCTGCCTGGGAGCACGAACCAATCGCGGATCGTCAGGGCTCGCGCCTTCGGCTACGTGCCAGTAGCGCTCTTGTCGCGCTTCAGCGGGTTCGCCCTGACGCAGCAGTACCGGCAGTGCCCAGCTGAGGGTGTCGCCAAGGCTGTGCTGATAATACTGCGCGGTCCACAGGCAAAGCTTGAATAGCGGGGCGGGTAGGGGTGGTTTGCTATCCAGCAGTTCCAGCGCCGGCTTGAGCTTTTCCGCCGGCACTTCGCTGTGGTCGCTCAGCTCGACAAGAATGCCGACCACTTCGCGTCGACCGAAGGGCACGCGCAGGCGTACGCCTGGTTGAAGAGCGGCGGGTGACACGCCAGCCGGCGGCAGGTAATCGAACAGGCGACGCAGGGGGGAGGGCAGCGCCAGGCGGAGGATGCTGGAAGACACTCGATGATCCTTGGTGATGTGCGGCGATGGTAAACGATGACGCGATTCGGCGTCGTCGCGAGCGCGCCAGCGGCTCAGCGCGTCTGTCGCCCGCGCTTGCATCACCCTAGCGCTCTGGTATGATTCGCGCCCTACTTCGTGCGGTACTCGACATAGGGTCGGGTGGCGGCACACAATCCTAGAGGATTCACCATGAAAGCCGATATCCATCCTAATTACGTCGAAATCGAGGCCACCTGCAGCTGTGGCAACGTCATCAAGACCCGCTCCACGCTGGGCAAGAACCTGAGCCTCGACGTGTGCTCCGAGTGCCACCCGTTCTACACCGGCAAGCAGAAGGTGCTGGATACCGGCGGCCGTATCGATCGCTTCAAGCAGCGTTTCGGTGTGTTCGGCGCCAAGTAAGCTGGCGTACCGGGAATCCAATGGGGTTTTCCGAGCACATGAAAAAGGCGTCCCTGGTGGGCGCCTTTTTCGTTTCCGTCTTCTGGCAAATTCAAGCGCTTGCCTTCTGCCCGTCGCCGGGGCGCTTGTCGACGCTGGAAGTGGCCCAGGTCGTTGACGGCGATACGCTGCGTCTGGTCGATGGTCGCAGCGTGCGGCTGATCGGCATCAACACGCCGGAGCTGGGGCGTGACGGGCGCAAGGCCGAGCCTTTCGCGCTGGCCGCACGGCGCCGACTGCAGGCATTGGTGCAGGCCAGTGACGGGCGGGTCGGTCTGGTCCTGGGCCAGGAGCGGCAGGATCGCTATGGGCGCACGCTGGCCCATGCTTATGACGCGCAGGGACGTAATCTCGAGGCCGTGCTGCTTGCCGATGGCCTTGGCTTCATGGTCGCGGTGGCGCCGAATACACGGATGGTGGCCTGTCAGCAGCGGGCCGAGCAGCAGGCGCGGCAAAACGGTCTGGGTGTCTGGCGCGAGCTGAAGCCCGGCTCGCCGCAATCGTTGAGGCGTGGTGGCTTCGCGCTGCTCGAAGGCAGGGTCGAGCGGGTCGAGCGCAATCGCGGCGGCTATTGGCTCGAAATGGATGGTCCGCTGGTGGTGAACATACCGCCGCAGGCGCTTGACGCATTCGATGTCCGGACAATGACCGTGCTTGCCGGGACGCGACTCGAGCTCAGGGGCTGGGTAGTCGACCGCCGCGGACGGGTGGGGGCCGGGCAAGCCCGCTGGATGCTGCGCGTCACCCATCCGGCGATGCTGGGGTTGTCGCGCTGATCGGCTGTTCGTACCGGCGCGTGAATCTACCCGGAAAGTCGTAGCGGCTTGGGCTTGACAGTCAGCCGGCCCGCTGGCTTGTGAGTGCGCTTGTTCTTGGCGTATGCTCGACCGCCTGTCTGTCCCAGTAAAATAAGCGGAAATGCCACATGACTGACCTGAAAACTGCCGCGCTCGAATACCATGCCCAGCCCCGCCCAGGGAAATTGAGCGTCGAGCTGACCAAGCCCACCGCCACTGCTCGTGATCTTTCCCTGGCCTACAGCCCGGGTGTAGCTGAGCCTGTGCGCGAGATCGCTCGCGATGCGGAACTGGCTTACCGCTACACTGGCAAAGGCAACCTGGTGGCTGTTATCTCCGACGGCACCGCTATTCTCGGCTTGGGCAACCTTGGCCCGCTGGCTTCCAAACCGGTGATGGAAGGCAAGGGCGTGCTGTTCAAGCGTTTCGCTGGCGTCGATGTATTCGACATCGAAGTCGATGCGGAAAGCCCGCAGGCCTTCATTGATACCGTCAAGCGCATCTCGATCACCTTTGGTGGCATCAATCTGGAAGATATCAAGGCGCCGGAGTGCTTCGAGATCGAGCGGGCGCTGATCGAGCAGTGCGATATCCCGGTTTTCCATGACGACCAGCATGGCACCGCCATCGTGACGGCTGCCGGCATGCTCAATGCGCTGGAAATCGCCGGCAAGACTCTCGAGCAGGCCAAGATCGTCTGCCTCGGTGCTGGGGCTGCCGCAACCTCGTGCATGAAGCTCCTGGTCAGCATGGGTGCGAAAATCGAGAACATCTTCATGATCGATCGCAAGGGCGTCATCCACGCCGGCCGTGACGATCTGAACCAGTACAAGGCTGTGTTCGCCCATGAGACCGACAAGCGCACTCTGGACGATGCGCTCGAAGGTGCTGACGTTTTCGTCGGCCTGTCAGGCGCCAACCTGCTGAATCCGGAAGGTCTCAAGCGCATGGCGGCCAATCCGGTCGTCTTCGCCTGCTCCAATCCTGATCCGGAGATCAGCCCGGAGCTGGCGCATGCGACGCGTTCGGACGTCATCATGGCAACTGGTCGCTCGGACTACCCGAACCAGGTCAACAACGTATTGGGCTTCCCGTTCATCTTCCGTGGCGCGCTGGATGTTCGCGCCAAGCGCATTAACGAGGAGATGAAGATCGCGGCCGCCATTGCGCTGCGCGATCTCGCCAAGTTGCCGGTGCCGGCTGAAGTGGCTGCTGCGTACGGTGTGGATAGTCTGGAATTCGGCCGCGAGTACATCATTCCGAAGCCAATGGATCCGCGTCTGATCACGTTGGTGTCTGATGCCGTGGCCAAGGCAGCCATCGAAAGTGGCGTGGCGACATTGCCTTACCCGTCGCATTATCCGCTGCAGTCGGTTAACGACGTTTTCAACGGCTGACCGCGCTGAAAAAACAAACCCCGCCAAGGCGGGGTTTTTTGTTGGCTGGCGAAAATCGGTCGATCAGAACAGATCCAGCGGGGCGGCTTCATCGGCCGGAAGAGGGCTTCCAGGTGCCTGGGTTCCAGAGTCGAATTCACCCATGGGGGGCGGCGAATCCTCGCTCTTGAAGACCTCGAAATAGGCGTCAGGCGTGCTGGGTGTGGCAGAGCGACCGCTGACCGGATCGATGCGCAGCTTGAGCAGTCCGTCCGGCTCCGCTGGCGGGTGCTCGGGCATGTCTTTTAGCACTGCGCTCATGTAGCTCATCCAGATCGGCAGAGCGACCGTGCCGCCATACTCGTTGCGCCCCAGGCTTTGTGGCTGGTCGAAGCCCGCCCATACCGTGGTTACGATGTCGGCGTTATAGCCGGAGAACCAGCTGTCGATGGAGTCGTTGGTGGTGCCGGTTTTGCCTGCGATGTCACCGCGACCCATGGCGAGCGCACGTCGGCCTGTGCCGCGCTTGATAACGTCCTGCAGCATGCTGGTCATGATGTAGGCGGTACGTTCATCGAGTACCTGCTCGGCAAGGCGTGGTTCGGCGTCGAGTGCCTCGCCGTCATTCAGGTCTCTAGTGTCAGGCGCTGCGTAAGCCTCGGCCTCTGTTTCCTCGGTCTCGGTATTCCGCGATGGCACGCGTGCCGGGTTGGCCTCGAAGAGCAGCTTGCCTTCACGGTCTTCTATGCGCTGGATCAGGTATGGCTCGATCTTGTACCCGCCGTTTGCAAAGGTCGTCCAGCCGGTGGCGATCTCCATAGGTGTAAGCGTCGCCGTACCCAATGCCAGAGATAGGTTGCGCGGCAGGTCCTGCGGATTGAAACCGAAGCGGCTGATGTAATCGACCGTGTGGTCGATGCCCATTGTCTGCAGCAGACGAATCGAAACCAGATTCCTCGATTTGTACAGCGCCTCGCGCATGCGGATCGGCCCGAGGAACGTATTGTTGTCGTTCTTCGGGCGCCAGATGCGGTCCATGCCCTGTTCGACAAAGACGATGGGGGAATCGTTGACCAGGCTCGCGGCGGTGTAGCCCGCGTCCAGCGCTGCGCTGTAAATGAACGGTTTGAAGCTTGACCCGGGTTGGCGCTTGGCCTGGATGGCGCGGTTGTAGTTGCTCTGGCCAAACGAGAAACCGCCTGCGAGCGCTTCGATCGAACCATCCTGGGGGTCGAGTGAAACCAGTGCCGCCTGCGCCTGCGGCACCTGGCTGAATACGGCTGTTTCATCATCCTGCCAGCGAATGCGGACCACGTCGCCTAGCTTGACCACGTCGGCTGGGCGCTGCGGCCTTGGCCCCATGCTGTTGATGCCGAGGTAGGGACGGGCCCACTTCATGCTGTCCCAAGCTACTGCGTGCTCGTTTCCGTCGCGCGTCAGCACCAGAATCCCGCTGGTCTCTACCTGCGTGACGACGGCCGGCTGCAGCCCGGAAAGGCTTCGGTACTTGGCCAGCTCGCTGGGCCAGCTATCGCGCGGCAGTTCTGCGAGGCGCGCTTCCGGTCCGCGGTAGCCGTGCCGCTGGTCGTATTCAATCAGTCCATTGTCGAGTGCGAGGTTGGCAGCAAGCTGCCGCTCGCTGGACACCGTGGTCTTTACCCGGAAGCCATCAGTGTAGGCAGCGCTGCCGAAGCGGCCCACCATCTCGGCGCGCGCCATCTCCGCGATGTAGGCGGCATCCAGCTCGGGGGCTGCGCCGTGGTACCGAGCGGTCTCAGGTTCGGCGAGTGCTTGCCGATAGCTAGTTTCATCCAGTGAGCCAAGTCTGTGCATGCGGCCCAGGATCCAGTCGCGTCGCTCTTTGCTGCGGGTCGGATTAACCAATGGATTGAATGCAGAAGGTGCCTTCGGCAGGCCGGCGATCATCGCCAGCTGTGCGACGCTAAGCTCCGAAATGGGCTTGCCGTAATACACCTGAGAAGCCGCCTCGATTCCATAGGCACGATTGCCAAGGTAGATCTTGTTGACGTACAGCTCGAGGATTTCGTTCTTGCTGAGCTCTCGCTCTATCTGCAATGCCAGCAGTATCTCGTTGATCTTGCGCGAGAAACTCCGCTCACTGGTAAGGAAGTAATTCTTTGCCACCTGCATGGTAATGGTGCTGCCGCCGGTCTGAATCTGCCCACTTTTCAATAATTGCGTGGCAGCGCGCATCAGGCCGGTTATGTCGACGCCATAATGATTAGCGAAATTGTCGTCCTCGGCGGCCAGCAGTGCGTGGATGAATTCCTCAGGGATGTCCTCGAAGTGGATCGGTGAGCGTCGCATTTCCCCGAACTCGGCGATCAGCTTGTTATCCGCGCTATAAACCCGCAGCGGAATTTGAAGCTGTATGCTCCGCAGGGAATCGACGGAGGGGAGGTTGGGGCTGAGGTAGAGAAATGCGCCGCTGATGCTCAGCAAGAGTGCGCAAAAGACTGCGAAGCACGACCAGAGAAAAAATTTCAAAAAACGCATCAGGGTTCTTGGAATCCAGGATTTGGGGGAGGAAGACTGCGGCGATGCTGAAAGGGAAAACCGTTCACATTATATGCGGTTTTTTTGCCGGGTAGCCATTTGCGCTTCTGTCAAGGCTGTTATCTAATGTGGATAAACATAATTAATCCGTAAGTTGCGGATAAAGATAGGAAATCGGTCGTGCTAGGGCTCTTCACTAAGAAAGCGAACACGCTGCTTGGGATCGATATCAGTTCGACCTCAGTCAAGCTCCTCGAATTAAGTCGATCAGGTAGTCGCTACCGCGTCGAGGCGTATGCTGTCGAGCCGCTCCCGGCAAACGCCGTAGTTGAAAAGAACATCGCCGAGCTCGAGGGCGTCGGCCAGGCATTGCAGCGGGTGGTTGCCAAGGCCAAGACCGGATGCAAGTCGGCGGTAGTGGCTGTTTCAGGCTCCGCGGTAATCACCAAGATCATCGAGATGGATGCTGGTTTGTCCGACGAAGAACTCGAGAATCAGCTGAAGATCGAGGCGGACCAGTACATTCCCTATCCGCTGGAAGAAGTGGCGATCGACTTCGAAGTCCAGGGGCCGGCTCCTCGCTCTCCTGGCCGAGCAGAAGTCCTGCTCGCCGCTTGCCGCAAGGAAAACGTCGAAATTCGTGAGGCAGCGCTTGCGCTGGCGGGACTCACTGCCAAGGTGGTTGACGTCGAAGCCTATGCGCTTGAGCGGTCTTACGGGCTACTTGCTCCACAGTTGGGTGCGGCGCATGGAGAGTTGACCGTTGCCGTGGTGGATATCGGTGCCACCATGACTACCCTTAGTGTTCTGCATAACGGTCGTACTATTTATACCCGTGAACAGCTTTTCGGCGGGCGTCAGCTGACGGAGGAAATTCAGCGACGCTACGGCCTCTCACAAGAAGAAGCTGGTCTAGCCAAAAAGCAAGGCGGCCTCCCAGACGACTACGACAGTGAGGTTTTGCTTCCGTTCAAAGAGGCAGTTGTGCAGCAGGTTTCTCGCTCGTTGCAGTTCTTCTTTGCGGCAGGACAGTTCCATGATGTCGACTGCATCCTGTTAGCGGGCGGGACGGCATCGATACCTGGGTTGGATCACATGATTCAGCAGAAGATCGGTACTCAGACTCTAGTTGCGAATCCATTCGCCGATATGGCTTTGAGCAGCAAAGTGAATGCTGGAGCGCTGGCTAGCGATGCGCCGGCCTTGATGATTGCTTGTGGCCTGGCGCTGAGGAGCTTCGACTAATGGCGCAAATCAACTTACTTCCGTGGCGTGAACAGCTGCGTGAAGAACGAAAGCAGCGTTTCCTAGCGTCTCTGGTCGGTGTGCTGGTCATAGCGGCTGGTCTGGTCTTTCTTGGAGATCGTTATTTCCAAGCTGCGATTGAGCAGCAGAGTGCGCGCAACGAGTTTGTCAAAAAGGAGATTGCGGTTCTTGATGCTCGTATTAAAGAAATCAAGGAATTGAAAGAGCGTCGTCAGCAACTACTGGAGCGAATGAAAATCATCCAGGACTTGCAAGGTAATCGACCTATTATCGGGCGAGTTTTTGATCAGCTTGTAAGAACTCTGCCGGATGGAGTGTATTTCACTTCGGTAAAAATGACCGGAAAGAACATTGCGATCATTGGTGCTGCCGAATCGAACAATCGTGTCTCCAACCTTATGCGCAATCTTGATGCCTCTGACTGGCTCGAAGCGCCGAATCTGAACGAGGTGAAAGCCGTCACCGCCGGTGCCGTGGATCAGGAAAATGTGTTCCAGCTGACGGTTCAGCAAACGCAGCCGATTGCCGCTACGGAAGGAGCAAAGCCATGAGTCTGGCTGAATCGTTAGATAGTTTTCGCAAGATAGACTTCGCTGATCTCGATCTTAATAACCTCGGTTCTTGGCCTGCGCCGGTCAAGTTCATTGCTGGCGTTATGCTTCTCGCAGCGGTGCTTGCTCTAGGTTATTACTTTCATTTGCAGGATATGCAACTGCAATTGGAGCAGCAGCGCGCTCAGGAAGAAACCTTGAAGCAGCAGTTCTCGACCAAAGCCTTCCAGGCCGCCAATTTGGAAGCTTATAAAGCGCAAATGGCCGAGATGGAAACGTCGTTTGGTGCGTTATTGCGGCAACTGCCAAGCGATACCGAGGTCCCTGGGCTTCTGGAAGATATCACTCGAACGGGTCTCGGTAGTGGGCTGGAGTTCGAGGAAATCAAGTTGCAGCCAGAGGTGGCTCAGCAGTTTTATATCGAGTTGCCTATAAATATTAAGGTCGTTGGGGGGTATCACGATCTGGCAACTTTCGTGAGTGGTGTGGCAAGCCTTCCGCGTATCGTCACGCTACATGATTTCGAGATCAAGACTGAAAAGAACGAAGCTACATCAAAATTGCGTATGAACATCGTCGCTAAGACTTATCGTTATAACGACAAGGGGCTGCAGAAATGAATCGCGCGAGACTTACTGCGTTGGGCTTAAGTCTGGTTGCGCTGACTGGCTGCGGCAGCAGCAACGACTTCGGCGATCTGCAGCAATATATGAATGAGGTCAGGGCGAAGCCGAAAGGGACAATTGAGCCGCTACCAGCATTCATTCCCTACGAAGCCTTTACCTATAGCGCTGCCGCCCTGCGACACCCGTTTCAGCCTCCCGTCAAGCTTGATTTAACCCAGCGGCAAAAGGGCTCAAAAGATATCCAGCCCGATGAGTCGCGAGTTAAGCAGTTTCTTGAGGGGTTCAATATCGAGAACTTCACGATGGTAGGCACGTTAGCCAATGGTGGGGGGCGGTACGCCTTGATCAAGGGCGGCGACGGGGTTCATCGCGTCAAGATTGGTGACTATTTGGGGCGCAACCATGGCCGTATCGTCGAGATCAGCGATGCGGGAGTGGATGTAGTGGAAATCGTACCTGATGGAGAGGGTGGGTGGCTCGAGCGCCCGCGCAGTCTGACCTTGAAAGAGCGCACCTAGCGCGGGGCAAAAGCATGGAAAACCTTTACCGGTCTGCACAACGGAAGCAATTTATGAACACTACCCTTTCACGCCTAGGTATCTCTTTGCTGGCGGCGTTTATTTCTCCAGCCCTGCTGGCGGCCAACCTGAACGCCCTCGATGTCGCTGCGCTGCCTGGCGACCGTGTTGAATTGAAGCTTGCGTTCGACGAACCGGTGGCTACACCACGTGGTTATACCCTCGATCAGCCTGCGCGGATCGCGCTCGACCTGCCCGGCGTATCCAATAAGCTCGGAGCGAAGAATCGCGAGCTAGGAGTTGGCAATGCGCGGAGCGTGACCGTCGTTGAAGCCCAAGGCCGTACCCGACTGATCGTTAATCTCAATACTCTGGTGCCCTACTCCACTCGCGTAGATGGTAACAATCTCTTTGTGGTATTGGGCGAAAGTTCGGGTGCTGTACGTGCCCCAGCTGTTTCAGCTGCGCCCGTTGCTCCAGTGGCTGCGCCTGCCAAGTCGATGGCTGTAGGTAAGGCGATCGAGAACATCGATTTCCGTCGGGGTGAAGACGGTGCCGGAAACGTCGTTATTACGCTCTCTGACCCATCGGTAGGCTCGACCATTGAGGAGCAGGGCGGAAAGATTCGTGTCCTCTTCGACAAGGCTCAATTGCCAGAGGCGCTGCGTGTTCGTCTTGATGTTCAGGATTTCGCTACGCCCGTGAAATTTGTCGATTCGTCCGCTCAGGCTGGTGGAGCTAGTGTCGCCATCGAGCCGACCGGTCGATACGATTATCTGGCGTACCAGACAGACAACAAACTGACCATCAGCATCAAGCCTCTGACCGAGGATGAAGCCGAGAAGCGCAAGGCTGAGCGTTTTGCTTATTCGGGCGAGAAACTCTCGCTCAACTTTCAGGATATCGACGTTCGTTCTGTACTGCAGCTGATCGCTGACTTCACCGATCTGAACTTGGTGGCGAGCGATACCGTCGCTGGCAACATAACCCTGCGTCTGCAAAACGTGCCTTGGGACCAGGCTCTGGATCTGGTGCTTAAAACCAAAGGTCTGGATAAGCGCCAGGTTGGTAACGTGCTACTGGTCGCGCCTGCCGACGAAATTGCTGCCCGTGAGCGTCAGGAGCTTGAGTCACAGCGGCAGATTGCCGAGCTTGCTCCACTTCGTCGCGAGGTCGTTCAGGTCAATTACGCAAAGGCTGCCGATATTGCGCGGCTGTTTCAGTCGGTGACCAATTCCGAGGGGCAGGCAGACGAGCGTGGATCGCTCGCGGTTGATGACCGTACGAACAACATCATTGCCTACCAGACTCAGGAGCGTTTGGACGAACTTCGGCGCATCGTGGCGCAGCTGGATATTCCAGTCCGACAGGTCATGATCGAGGCTCGAATCGTCGAGGCGAACGTAGATTATGACAAGGCGCTGGGCGTACGTTGGGGTGGGACGCAGCTGTTCGCTAACGGTCGGGGCGCTGTTTACGGCAGCGACGATTTTGGCGATGAGGCTGGTGAAAGTGGCGAAGATGGCAACGGTAATTATCCGTTCGTTGACCTCGGCGTAGCGAATCGGACTGCCGGAATCGGAATTGGCTATATCACGGATAATCTGATTCTTGATCTCGAGCTTTCGGCGATGGAAAAGTCGGGTAATGGCGAAGTGGTTTCTCAGCCAAAGGTCATGACGGCTGATAAGGAAACGGCAAAGATTCTCAAGGGGTCGGAGATTCCTTATCAAGAGGCGAGTTCAAGCGGTGCTACTTCCACAACCTTCGTGGAGGCCGCGCTTTCGCTGGAGGTGACGCCCCAGATTACCCCTGATAACCGGATCATCATGGAGGTGAAAGTCACCAAGGACGAGCCGGACTTTGCAAACGACGTCAACGGCACTCCGACCATCCGCAAGAATGAAGTGAACGCGAAAATCCTTGTGAATGACGGCGAGACTGTCGTTATTGGTGGGGTTTTCTCCAACACGCAAAGCCGGTCGGTGGATAAAGTTCCGTTCCTGGGTGATCTGCCTTATCTTGGGCGTATGTTTCGAAGGGACGTCGTGGCAGACTCAAAATCCGAGTTGCTGATATTCTTGACTCCCAAGATTCTCAATCACCAAGCTGTTGCTGTGAGTCGCTGACCTCATTGAAGAACACTATCCTCGTAGGCCCGATGGGGGCTGGCAAAAGCACCATCGGGCGTTTGCTTGCCAAAGAGCTTCGTCTCCCATTCAAGGATTCCGATAAGGAGATCGAACAACGGACCGGTGCCAGCATTCCACTGATCTTTGACGTGGAGGGTGAGGGCGGCTTTCGTGAGCGGGAGCGGGCGGTGATCGCCGATCTCTGCCAGCTCGAGGGAGTGGTGCTGGCCACTGGCGGTGGTGCGGTGTTGCGAGAGGATAATCGGCAGGCCCTTCGTGCGGGTGGGCAAGTCGTCTATCTTTGCACGTCGGTCGACCAGCAGCTCGAACGCACCGCCCGCGACCGCAACCGGCCGCTATTGCAGGCTAGTGATCCCCGCAGCGTTCTGTCCGCCCTCATGGCCATTCGCGATCCGCTATATCGCTCGATAGCGGACGTCATCATCGAAACCGACGAACGTCCACCGCGGATGGTTGTGACGGAAATTCTCGACCGGCTCGCGTCTTTGCCGCCTCGTGAAAGCCGGGATGAATCTGCGCTATCCTAGACCCCTTTATTGTTGGGGGCCCCATGCAGACTCTTCAGGTCGATCTCGGTGAGCGTAGCTATCCCATTCATATTGGCGAGCGGTTGATTGATCGCGCCGAGCTGTTTTCCGACAGGATCCGTGGGCGGCAGGTGGCCGTTGTCACCAATGAAACTGTTGCGCCGCTGTATCTCGATCGACTGACTCAGACCCTTTCCGACTACTCTGTCACTCCGGTGATTCTTCCCGACGGGGAGGAACACAAGAATTGGCAAACCCTGCAGCTCATCTTCGACGCTCTGCTCGGAGCTAGGCACGATCGCAATACCACGGTCATCGCGCTGGGTGGCGGCGTCATTGGCGATATGGCGGGCTATGCAGCGTCCAGCTATCAGCGTGGCGTGGACTTCATTCAGGTTCCCACCACGCTATTGTCGCAAGTGGACTCCTCGGTCGGCGGCAAGACCGGTATCAATCACCCTCTAGGCAAAAACATGATCGGGGCGTTCTATCAGCCCCGAGCGGTCATCATTGACACCGCGACCTTGAAGACATTGCCGCCTCGTGAGCTTTCTGCGGGGCTGGCTGAGGTGATCAAGTATGGGCTTATCTGCGACGAGCCCTTCCTTGGCTGGCTTGAGGCAAATGTTGATCGACTTCGAGCGCTTGATCCTGTGGTGCTGACGGAGGCGATCCATCGCTCCTGCGCTGCAAAGGCCAAGGTGGTGAACGCTGATGAGCGCGAGTCCGGCGTGCGCGCGATTCTCAATCTAGGTCACACATTTGGCCACGCGATAGAAACACATATGGGCTATGGCGTCTGGTTGCATGGTGAGGCCGTGTCGGCGGGAACCGTGATGGCGTTGGAGATGTCTTGTCAGCTGGGCTGGATCACGCGGATGGAGCGTGACCGGGCCATCAAGTTGCTGCAGCGCGCGGCGCTTCCGGTCGTGCCCCCTGCGCAGATGAAGCCGCAGGACTTTCTCGAGCACATGGCCGTCGACAAGAAGGTTCTGGACGGTCGGCTGCGCCTCGTTTTGCTGCGGCGAATGGGCGAGGCTGTTGTGACCGGGGACTTCCCTCGCGACGTGCTGGAAACCACCTTGAGCGCCAGTTACGGTGCAATGACGGAACACCTTGGAGCATAAGAAAATTTCCATGACCAGTTTGTCTGCGGACGACGCGTTTCTGAATCACTATGGCTTCAGCCATGACCCGTTTGCTGCTCGCGTTCCGGGCTTCAAGTTCTTCCCCGCTCAGCGCAAGCCGGTGCTTGGGCAGCTTCATCATCTGGCGCGCTACAGCCAGTTGCTGCTGCTGGTTACCGGGCCGGAGGGAAGTGGAAAAACCCTTTTGCGTCAGGCACTGGTTGCCAGTAGCAACAAGCAGGCGGTGCAGAGCGTAGTCATTACCCCTCAGGCTACGATGGATGCGAGCGCGCTGTTGGCACAGATCGCTCAAGCACTGAACAGCCAGGAGGCCGATTTCGACGGCGTGATGGCCCAGGTTATCCAGCTGGCGTTGACGGGTCAGGAAGTCTATCTATTGGTCGACGACGCCGAGCTGTTGACGGGTGCTGCGGTGGAAACCCTTCTGCGTCTGGCTGCGGGCACCCCTGAGGCCAGGCCGCATGTGTTCCTGTTCGGTGAGTCTGCGCTTGGCGGGCGGCTCGAGGCCTTGAGTGATGGCGAGGAGCGCTACCATGCCATCGCGCTGCAGCCGTATGAAGAGGACGAAACCAGGGAGTACTTGGCATTGCGGTTGGAGGGCGCCGGTAGCGGCCTAGAGTGTCTGAGCGAAGAGCAGATTGGTCGTATCCATGAGCAGTCTGGTGGTTGGCCGGGGGCGATCAATCAGTTGGCCCGAGACGAGCTCATCGCCGCGATGCAGAGCAAGCGCGGGCGGCGGAAATCGGGCGGTATCGGATTTCCGCTACCCAAAAAACATTTGGTTGCTGTAGTCGCAGTCCTTCTTCTTATAGCGGTCGGCTTTCTTTTCTTGCGTGGCGGCGATTCCGAGCGCCCTTCGGCCCCCGAAGTGACCTCCCTGCCGCTCGATGGTTCGTCTGCCTCGGGGCCGTCTGCTGAGACCGGGGAGCAGGACCCGGCTGCCATCGAGTTCGATGGACAAGAGCGGCCGTTGTCCCTGCCACTGGGTGGCGACGCACAGCCGGTGGTGCGCGAGCCGCTGGCGGCCGCTGCTGGTGGCGAGAGCGAGGACGAGAATGGCGGGCCCACCGCGAATGCCGCAGTCCCTACAATTCCTGCACCTGCACCTGCACCTGCACCTGCACCTGCACCTGCACCAGCGCCAGCGCCAGCACCGAGCGAGCGTGTTCAGCCCGCATCCGCTCCGCAAGTTGCTGCTCCGGCTCCCGCTCCGGCGCCTGCGTCACCCCAGGTGCGGCCGAATGCCGCAGAGCGTGCGCCTGCTGCAGCAACTGCCTCGAGTTCAACCAATAGCTCTTGGTATGCGAGCCAGCCGGGAAGCAATTATCTGGTTCAGATCCTGGGGACCCGTGTCGAGAAGAACGCTCAAGCAATCGTCCAGCAGCATGGCGGTAACTACCGATACTTCGCCAAAGTGCATGAAGGCAAGCCGCTCTACGTCGTGACTTACGGCAACTTCGCGAATCGTGCTGCTGCGGTCGCAGCGGTCAAGACGCTGCCCGTCTCGTTGCAGGCTGGCAAGCCGTGGGTACGAAATTTGGCAAGCGTGCAGCAGGAAATCAAACAGGCTCGATAGAAAAATGCCCCAAAAAAGTGCGCAATGCACCTTTTTGGGGCTTGCAAAAATAAATTGTGTCGCTCTAGCTGGCTTTGTAAACTGCTCCCCCTTTTGCCCACGTGAATGACGGGGTGAGTCTCTGCCCGTCAATAAGGGGTTGATTTACAACGCATTTAGCTGGTGGAGTGCCTATGAGAGCAGGTCTTTTTCGTCCTGAAGAGTTCAAGGATAACTGCGGCTTCGGTCTGATTGCCCACATGCAGGGCGAGGCTAGCCATCACCTGCTAAAGACTGCCATTCAGTCCCTGACCTGCATGACTCACCGCGGTGGCATCAACGCTGACGGCAAAACCGGTGACGGTTGCGGTCTGCTGATGCAGAAGCCCGACGCATTTCTGCGTGCCCAGGCTCTGGAGCATTTCAACGCCGAACTGCCTGCGCAGTATGCCGTCGGGATGATCTTTCTGGATCAGGACGCCAGCAAGGCGGACCAGGCCCGCGCTCGTCTCAGTGAAGAGATTATCGCCCAAGGTCTGACGCTGGTTGGCTGGCGTGAAGTGCCGATCGATACCAGCGTGCTGGGCCAGCTTGCTCTTGAGCGTCTGCCGCGGATCGAGCAGGTCTTTGTTTCCGGCGATGGCTTGGACGAACGCGAGTTCGGCATCAAGCTGTTCTTCGCACGCCGCCGCGCCGAAGTCGCGCTCGCCGACGACAGCGCCTTCTACGTTTGCAGCCTCTCCGACAAGGACATCATCTACAAGGGCCTGATGATGCCCGCCGACCTGGCGCAGTTTTATCCTGACCTGGGCGATGAGCGTCTCGCCACTGCGATCTGCGTGTTCCACCAGCGTTTCTCCACCAACACCATGCCGCAATGGCGCCTGGCTCAGCCGTTCCGTTTCCTCGCGCACAACGGTGAGATCAATACCATCACCGGCAACCGTAACTGGGCGCAGGCACGTCGCCTGAAGTTCGCCAACGAGCTGCTGCCCGACCTGGAAAGCCTGTCGCCGCTGATCAATCGCACCGGCTCGGACTCTTCCAGCATGGACAACATGCTTGAGCTCTTGGTCACCGGCGGAATGGATCTGTTCCGTGGCCTGCGTATGATCATTCCGCCGGCGTGGCAGAACGTCGAGACCATGGACCCCGATCTGCGGGCGTTCTATGAATTCAACTCCATGCACATGGAACCCTGGGATGGCCCGGCTGGCGTGGTGCTTACCGACGGTCGCCATGCAGTCTGCCTGCTCGACCGCAACGGCCTGCGCCCGGCACGCTGGGTGACCACCAAGAACGGCTACATTACCCTCGCCTCCGAAGTTGGCGTCTGGGATTACAAACCGGAAGACGTCCTGGCCAAGGGCCGTGTCGGGCCGGGGCAGATCCTCGCCGTGGACACCCACACCGGCAAGGTGCTGCACACCGACGACATCGACAATCGCCTCAAGGCACAGCAGCCCTACAAGAAGTGGCTGCGGCAGAACGCCCTGCGCATCCAGTCGACCCTGGACGACAACGACCATGGTTCGGCCTTCTACGATGCCGACCAGCTCAAGCAGTACATGAAGATGTACCAGGTCACCTTCGAGGAGCGCGACCAGGTACTGCGTCCGTTGGCCGAGCAAGGCCAGGAAGCGGTCGGCTCGATGGGTGACGATACGCCCATGGCGGTCCTGTCGCGTCGTGTGCGCTCGCCCTACGACTACTTCCGCCAGCAGTTCGCGCAGGTCACCAATCCGCCAATCGACCCGCTGCGCGAAGCTATCGTCATGTCGCTGGAAACCTGTCTGGGTGCCGAGCGCAATGTCTTCGAGGAAACCGCCGAGCACGCCAATCGCGCGATTCTGACCACTCCGGTGATCTCGCCGGCGAAGTGGCGGACGATCATGAACCTCGAGCGTCCGGGATTCGAGCGTCTGGTCATCGATCTGAACTACGACGAGGCCGTCGGCCTTGAAGCAGCGATTCGCAATATTGCCGATCAGGCCGAGGAAGCCGTACGTGGCGGCAAGGTCCTGCTGGTACTCAGCGATCGTCATATCGCGCCAGGCAAGCTGCCGGTGCATGCTTCGCTGGCCGTGGGCGCGGTTCACCATCGTCTGGTGGAAACCGGCCTGCGCTGCAGCTGCAACATCTTGGTCGAAACCGCCACCGCCCGTGATCCGCACCATTTCGCGGTACTGATCGGCTTCGGCGCGACTGCGGTCTACCCGTTCCTTGCTTTCGAAGTGCTGGGCGACCTGATCCGCACTGGCGAAGTGCTGGGCGACCTCTATGAGGTGTTCAAGCACTATCGCAAGGGCATCTCCAAGGGGCTGATGAAGATCATCTCCAAGATGGGCATCTCGACCATCGCCTCCTACCGCGGCGCGCAGCTGTTCGAAGCTGTTGGCTTGGCTGAAGAAGTCGTGGACCTCAGCTTCCGCGGCGTTGCCAGCCGTATCAAGGGGGCGCGCTTCGAGGATCTGGAGGCCGAGCAGAAGGCGCTGGCCGCCGAAGCCTGGAGCAGCCGCAAGCCGATCCAGCAGGGTGGCCTGCTGAAGTTCGTCTACGGTGGCGAATACCACGCGTACAACCCGGATGTAGTCAGCGCGCTGCAGGTGGCGGTGCAGAGCGGCGATTACAGCCGCTTCAAGGAATACACCGCGTTGGTCGACCAGCGTCCGGTGGCCATGCTCCGCGACTTGCTCAAGGTCAAGGTGGCTGAGCAGCCGCTGGCGCTGGAAGAGGTCGAGCCGCTTGAGGCGATTCTCAAGCGGTTTGATTCCGCTGGTATTTCGCTGGGCGCCCTGTCGCCGGAAGCCCACGAAGCCATCGCCGCGGCGATGAACCGCATCGGCGCGCGCTCGAACTCTGGTGAGGGCGGTGAAGACCCGGCTCGCTACGGCACCGAGCGCAGCTCGAAGATCAAGCAGGTAGCGACCGGTCGCTTCGGTGTCACGCCGGAATACCTGGTCAACGCCGAAGTGCTGCAGATCAAGGTCGCCCAGGGCGCCAAGCCCGGTGAAGGCGGCCAGCTGCCCGGTGGCAAGGTCAATGGCCTGATCGCGCGGCTGCGTTACGCGGTACCGGGCGTCACCTTGATCTCCCCGCCGCCGCACCACGACATCTACTCCATCGAGGATCTGGCCCAGCTGATCTTCGACCTCAAGCAGGTCAACCCGCAGGCGCTTGTGTCGGTCAAGCTGGTGGCCGAGCCGGGCGTGGGTACCATCGCCGCCGGTGTGGCTAAGGCCTATGCCGACCTCATCACCATCTCCGGCTACGACGGTGGCACCGGCGCTTCGCCGCTGACCTCCATTCGCTATGCCGGCTCGCCGTGGGAGCTCGGCCTGGCCGAAACCCACCAGACCCTGCGCGGCAACGACCTGCGCGGCAAGGTCCGGGTGCAGACCGATGGCGGCCTGAAGACTGGCCTCGACGTGATCAAGGCCGCGATCCTCGGCGCTGAAAGCTTTGGCTTCGGTACTGCGCCGATGATTGCGCTGGGCTGCAAGTACCTGCGCATCTGCCACCTGAACAACTGCGCCACCGGCGTTGCCACGCAGAATGAGCAGCTGCGCAAGGATCACTTCATCGGCACCGTCGACATGGTGGTCAACTTCTTCCAGTTCGTCGCCGAAGAAACCCGCGAGTGGCTGGCCAAGCTGGGCGTGCGTAGTCTGGGCGAGCTGATCGGGCGTACCGATCTGCTCGAAGTGCTGCCGGGTGAAACGGCCAAGCAGAACAACCTGGATCTGTCGCCCCTGCTCGGCAGCAGCAACATCGCCGCCGACAAGCCGCAATTCTGCTTGGTCGAGAAGAACCCGCCGTTCGACCAGGGCCTGCTGGCCGAAGAAATGGTCAAGCTGGCCAAAGGCGCCATCGATGCCAAGAGCGGTGGCGAGTTCGAGCTGGATGTCTGTAACTGCGACCGCTCCATTGGTGCCCGTGTCTCCGGCGAGATCGCTCGCCAGCATGGCAACCAGGGCATGGCCGGTGCGCCGATCACCTTCCGCTTCAAAGGCACTGCCGGCCAGAGCTTCGGCGTCTGGAACGCCGGTGGCCTCAATCTCTATCTGGAAGGCGATGCCAACGATTACGTCGGCAAGGGCATGACCGGCGGCAAGCTGGTGGTCACGCCGCCGCAGGGCGCCAGCTATCGGTCCCAGGATTCGGCGATCATCGGCAACACCTGTCTGTACGGCGCTACCGGCGGCAAGCTGTTCGCTGCAGGTACCGCGGGTGAGCGTTTCGCGGTGCGCAACTCTGGCGCCCACGCAGTTGTCGAGGGTACTGGCGACCATTGCTGCGAGTACATGACAGGTGGCTTCGTCTGCGTGCTTGGCAAGACCGGACACAACTTTGGCTCGGGCATGACCGGTGGTTTCGCCTATGTGCTGGACATGGACAACAGTTTCGTGGACCGGGTGAACAACGAGCTGGTCAACCTGCAGCGCATCACCGGCGAGGCGATGGAAGCCTATCGCAGCCATCTGCAGGACGTGCTGCGCGAATACGTTGCTGAAACCGCGAGTGAGTGGGGGGCTGAGCTGCTGGATAATCTCGACGACTACCTGCGTCGGTTCTGGCTGGTCAAGCCCAAGGCGGCCAACCTGGCTTCGCTGCTGTCGAGCACCCGGGCCAACCCGCAATAACAATAAGCCGCTTCAGGCAGCGGCCCCAGCCAACGCGGGGCCGCTGCTCACCCTGATTGTCTTGCAGCCGTATGTATTGCCTACGGTTGCTGTTGAGAGGTTTTGAAATGACTGAACGTCTGAATAACGACTTCCAGTTCATCGAGGTCGGGCGCAAGGATCCGAAGAAGAAGCTGCTGCGCCAGCGCAAGAAGGAGTTCGTCGAGATCTACGAACCCTTCAAGCCGCAGCAGGCCTGCGAACAGGCTCACCGCTGCCTGGGTTGCGGCAACCCCTATTGCGAGTGGAAGTGCCCGGTCCACAACTACATTCCCAACTGGCTCAAGCTGGTCTCCGAGGGCAACATCCTCGCGGCCGCCGAGCTGGCGCACCAGACCAACACCCTGCCGGAAGTCTGCGGCCGCGTCTGCCCGCAGGATCGCCTCTGCGAGGGCGCCTGCACCCTGAATGATGGCTTTGGTGCGGTGACCATCGGCTCGGTGGAGAAGTACATCGCCGATACCGCCTTCGCCATGGGCTGGCGGCCCGACATGTCCAAGGTCAAGCCGACCGGCAAGAAAGTCGCGATCATCGGTGCCGGCCCGGCAGGGCTGGGCTGTGCCGATATTCTCGTGCGCAACGGCGTAACCCCAGTGGTGTTCGACAAGAACCCCGAGATCGGCGGTCTGCTGACCTTCGGCATTCCCGAGTTCAAGCTGGAGAAGACCGTACTCAGCCGTCGTCGCGAAATCTTCGGCGGCATGGGCATCGAATTCCGTCTTAACACCGAGGTAGGCAAGGACATCACCATCGACCAGCTGCTGGCCGATTACGATGCCGTGTTCATGGGCATGGGCACCTACACCTACATGAAGGGCGGCTTCCCCGGTGAGGACCTGCCGGGCGTGTACGACGCGCTGGATTTCCTCATCGCCAACGTCAACCGCAACCTCGGCTTCGAGAAGTCTGCCGAAGACTTCATCGACATGAAGGGCAAGAAGGTCGTGGTGCTGGGCGGCGGTGATACCGCGATGGACTGCAACCGCACCTCCATTCGCCAGGGTGCGAAGAGCGTGACCTGCGCCTACCGTCGTGATGCGGCGAACATGCCGGGCTCGCGCCGCGAAGTGAAGAACGCCAAGGAAGAGGGCGTGAAGTTCCTCTTCAACCGCCAACCCATCGCCATCGTCGGCGAAGGCAAGGTTGAGGGTGTAAAGGTGGTCGAGACACGTCTCGGCGCACCAGACGCCCGCGGTCGCCGCAGCCCGGAGCCGATTCCGGGTTCCGAGCAGGTGCTGCCGGCCGATGCCGTGGTCATCGCCTTTGGTTTCCGTCCGAGCCCGGCGCCGTGGTTCGAAGCCCAGGGCATCCAGATCGACAACCAGGGCCGCGTCGTGGCACCTGAGGTGGGTCAGTTCAAGCACCAGACCAGCAACCCGAAGATCTTTGCCGGCGGCGACATGGTCCGCGGCTCCGACCTGGTGGTGACGGCGATCTTCGAAGGTCGTCAGGCTGCCGAAGGCATCATGGATTATCTCGGCGTCTGATCGGGCGTTGCCGGGCATCGAAGGGCGCCCGGAGTGGCCTGATTTGAATCAAGCCCATAGCTAAATGGCACGGCGCTCGCCGTGCCTTTTTTTTTCTGCTTTGCGACAATGCACGGCACTTTTACGCTGGAACCCTGCCATGACCGTCTTGAAGAACGACCGCTTCCTTCGTGCCCTGCTCAAGCAGCCTGTCGACGTCACCCCGGTGTGGATGATGCGCCAGGCCGGCCGCTATCTGCCCGAGTACCGGGCCAGCCGCGCCAAGGCCGGTGACTTCATGAGCCTGTGCATGAATCCCGAACTCGCTTGCGAGGTGACGCTGCAGCCGCTGGATCGCTATCCGCTGGATGCCGCGATCCTCTTCTCCGACATCCTCACCGTGCCGGACGCCATGGGTTTGGGGCTGTACTTCGAGACCGGCGAGGGACCGCGCTTCAAGAAGGTGGTGAGCACCGCTGCGGACATCGAGGCGCTGCCGATTCCCGATCCGGAGAAGGACCTGGGCTATGTGATGGACGCAGTGCGTACCATTCGCCGTGAACTCAATGGCCGCGTGCCGCTGATCGGGTTCTCCGGCAGCCCCTGGACCCTGGCGACCTACATGGTCGAGGGCGGCTCGTCGAAGGATTTCCGCAAGTCCAAGGCGATGCTCTACGAGAACCCGCAGGCGATGCACGCCCTGCTGGACAAGCTGGCGCAGTCGGTCACCAGCTACCTCAATGGCCAGATCCTCGCCGGTGCCCAGGCGGTGCAGATCTTCGATTCCTGGGGTGGCAGCCTGTCGGCCGCGGCCTATCAGGAGTTCTCCCTGGCCTACATGCGCAAGATCGTCGATGGCCTGATTCGCGAACATGACGGCCGCCGCGTGCCGGTCATCATGTTCACCAAGGGCGGCGGCCTCTGGCTGGAATCGATGGCCGACTCGGGCGTCGAAGCGCTGGGGCTGGACTGGACCTGCGATATCGGCGAGGCACGCCGCCGCGTCGGCGGCAAGGTCGCACTGCAGGGCAACATGGACCCGAGCGTGCTCTATGCCAAGCCCGATGCCATCCGCGCGGAGGTGGCGCGCATTCTGGCCAGTTTCGGCCATGGCGAAGGCCACGTGTTCAACCTGGGCCACGGCATCACGCCGGAAGTCGATCCCGCTCATGCCGGCGCCTTCATCGAGTCGGTCCACGAGCTGTCGGCGCAGTACCACGGCTGATTTGCTAACGGCTCCAGGAAAACGCCCCGCATTTGCGGGGCGTTTTGCTTTACCGGCTCAGTGAGCCGCTTGCGGCTCCGGCAGTGGGCGCAGGCGCGCCAGGTGCAGGGCCACGGCGAGGGCGATCAGCAACAGCGAGGCGATGAACAGACCTACGCCGTCCCAGCCGGCAGCGTGCCAGAAGAGGCCGCCCAGCGTGCCGGCGATGCTCGAGCCCAGGTAGTAGCTGAACAGATAGAGCGACGACGCCTGGCCGCGAGCCTGTTGCGCGCGGCGGCCGATCCAGCTGCTGGCCACCGAATGGGCGCCAAAGAAACCGAAGGTGAACAGCAGCATGCCCAGCAGTACCAGCGGCAGTCGGTCGAACAGGGTCAGGGCCACGCCTGCCAACATGAGGGCGATTACCAGCCAGAACACTCGGCGCCGGCCGAAGCGATCAGCGAGCGCGCCCACCTGTGCCGAACTGTAGATGCCCGACAGATAGAGCACCGCCAGCAGGCCGATCATGGTCTGGCTGAGGTGGAACGGCTCGGCAATCAGCCGATAGCCGATGTAGTTGTACAGCGTGACGAAGCTGCCCATCAGCAGGAACCCCTGCAGGAACAGCCACGGCAGGCCGGCATCGCGAAAATGCAGCGTGTAGCCCTGCAGCAAGCCGCGTAGGCGCAACGGGCGTGGGTGGAAGTGCCGCGACTCCGGCAGGAAGCGCCAGAGCAACAGCGCCGCCAGTAGCGCCAGACCGCCCATCACTCCGAGCACGCTGTGCCACGACAGGTAGTCCACCAGCACGCCGCTCAGCAAGCGTCCGCTCATGCCGCCGATGGCATTGCCGCCGATATACAGCCCCATCGCCAGGCCGAGGTGTTGCGGGTGAATCTCTTCGCTCAAGTAGGTCATGGCCACCGCAGCCACCCCGCTGAGCGCCAAGCCCACCAGCGCGCGCATCAGTAGTACGCCTTCCCAGCTAGGTGCGAGTGCACTGCCGACGGTGAACACGGCGGCAGCGAGCAGGGAGACGACCAGCACCTGCTTGCGGCCGATGGCATCGGAGATCGGTCCGGTGATCAGCAATCCGACGGCCAGTGTCAGGGTCGAGAGCGAAAGGATCAGGCTGCTCTGCGCTGCGTTGATGCCGAACGCCTGCGACAGCATGGGCATCATCGGCTGCACGCAGTACAGCAGGGCGAAGGTGGCGAAGCCGCCAGCGAACAGGGCCAGGGCAGTGCGCGCGAAGCGCTGCGTGCCTTTCTCGGTATGGCTGATGGGCGCGCCAGGCGCAGGTATCTCTGCTGACGCGCCACTGGCGCCGTGCGTACTGCTCACGATGGAAACCTCTGTCCGATTCGCTTTTTCCGGCCAAAAGCAGCCCGTTACGCCTGTGATCCCTTTTCGATCAAGGGGCGCGACTGCTGTTGTTCGGGTTTATGGGCGAAATGATAGGAAGCTTTGTTTAAGCTATCCAATATATTATTCGACCTTATTGATATGTTTTACGAATCGTTTGGAGCGCACGTGGAACTGAGACATCTACGCTATTTCGTGGCAGTGGCCGAAGAGCTGCACTTCGGTCGAGCAGCCGAACTGGTGCGCATCTCTCAGCCGCCGCTTAGCCAGCAGATCCAGGCCCTTGAACAGGAACTGGGCGTGCGCCTGTTCGATCGCACCAACCGCCGGGTGTCGCTGACCGACGCGGGGCGGCTGTTTCTCGACGAGACCCGGCGCACGCTGGCTCAGGTGGACAAGTCGGTCGATGTGGTGCGGCGTGCCGAGCAGGGTGAGATCGGCGAGTTGCAGGTCGGCTTCACCTCGTCAGCGCCCTTTACGTCGATTCTGCCGCGGGCGATTCTGGCCTTCCGCCAGGCCTTCCCAGCGGTGCACCTCGCGCTGCAGGAGATGACCAGCAAGCAGGTGATCGACGCGGTGCAGGACGAGACGCTGCAGGTCGGCATGATCCGTCCCTTTGCCTTGCCGCCGGGCCTGCAGACCGTCGAGCTGTTCAGCGAGCCACTGGTAGCGCTGATGCATACGGGGCATTCGCTTGCCGAAGCAGGGGAGGAGGGCCTGGCTCTGGCGGAGCTGGCCGACGAGCCCTTCGTGTTCTTTCCGCGCAGCTACGGCACCGGGCTCTACGATCAGTTGCTTAATCTGGCGCGACAGGCGGGATTCAGCCCGCGCATCGCCCAGGAAGCGAACGAGGCTCTGACAATTATCGGACTGGTCGCGGCGGGATTGGGCGTGTCGGTGCTGCCGGCATCCTTTCGCCGTATCCGTATCGACGGAGTGCGCTTCCGCACCCTGTCGGATCAGGACGCCACCACAGCCGTGTGGCTGGTCAAGCGCCGCCAGGAGCAGTCGCCGCTAGCACAGGCCTTCATGGATCTGGTGACGCGCGAGGCATTGCGGCAGCGCTGACGCCGCACCCGCAATGGTGGTTCAGGGCTGCTTGTAATGAGCGGGCGTTTCGCCCTTGTCCTGTTTCGGAACACGGGTCACGCGGATATCGGTGATGCCCATGACTTCGGCCTGCTCCAGCAGCCGCGCCTCGTCGGCGTCGGCCTTCGGCATCACCAGGCTGTTCTCGGCATCGGCGTTGTGCAATTGGATGAGATGGCGCGCGGCTTCACCCTGGGACAGGCTGTCGACATCCGCGTCGTAGGTCTCGGCGCGTGGGTCGTTCTGGTAGATGTAGTTGATTTCGAAGGTGTGCGAAGACTTGCCGAACATGAGGCGCTCCAGTCGAGTTCACTGATGTTCAGTGGACTCGACGGCGCCGCCAATCGTTCCGACGGGCATCGATGGAGGGATGTAGAGCCGATGCTTAGCCCGCGCATCGGCCCGGGATGATCAACGGACGTTGGCGAGATCAGCCTTGATCGCGACGCCAGCCATGATGGCGCCGGCATGGCATTCGTATTTCTCGCTGTCCTTGTACTCGACGTGCTTGTAGTTGCTGGCGATGTTCACCACGGCGTTGGCGCCGGCAGCCTTGGCGGCCTGCTGCATGGCGATCAGCGCCGATTGCAGCGCCCAGCTGCAGGCGCCTTCGTCCGTCTTGTTGAAGGCGTTGGTCTTCTTGCTCGTGGTAACACCGCTACGCACGACCTTGGCATTCTTCGGCGTCTTGCCGGCCAGGTAGAACTTGACGCTGCCATCCAGGCGGCCGGCCTGGGTGGCTTCGGCGACAACAGCGTCGAACGGCAGGTAATGGGTGGTATCACGGGCCTGGCTGATGCCTGGCAGTACCAGAAGCGCCAGCGCTGTGCCTATCCATGCGGTTGCTCTCATCGGCTTTTTCCTTGCGGTTGTGGGTGAAAATCAGGCCCAGCGGCGGAAGATCAGCGAGGTATTGATCCCGCCAAAGGCGAAATTGTTGTTCATTACATATTCGTGCTGCATGACGCGCGGCGCCCCCTGCAGATAGTCGAGCTCGCCGCAGCGCGGGTCGACCGAATCCAGATTGAGCGTATGGATGTAACGATCGCGGTTCATCATCTCGATGCTGAACCAGGACTCCAGCGCCCCGCACGCGCCCAGTGTGTGGCCGAGATAAGACTTCTGCGAGCTGATCGGCATGCAGCTGCCGAACAGTGCCTGGGTCGCCTGGGTTTCGGCGATGTCGCCCTGCTCGGTGGCGGTGCCATGGCCGTTCACGTAACCGATGGCCGCCGGTGCGAGCCCGGCATCTTCCAGAGCCAGCTCCATGGCCCGGCGCATGGTCAGCTGCTCGGGCTTGGTGGCGTGCTGGCCGTCGGCGTTGCTGCCGAAACCGACCAGTTCGGCGTGAATCGTCGCGCCGCGGGCCTGCGCATGTTCCAGTTCCTCGAGCACGAGCATGCCGGCGCCTTCGCCGATCACCAGGCCGTCCCGGTCGCTGTCGTAGGGGCGTGGCGAGGTATGCGGTGCGTCATTCTTCAGGCTGGTGGCGTAGAGGGCGTCAAAGACCATGGCCTCGGTGGCGCACAGCTCCTCGGCACCGCCGGCGAGCATCAGCGGCAGCCGACCGAATTTGATCGCCTCATAGGCGTAGCCGATGCCCTGGCTGCCACTGGTGCAGGCGCTGGAGGTGGGGATCACCCGGCCGGTGAGGCCGAAGAAGATGCTGATATTGGCCGCGGTGGTGTGCGGCATCATGCGGATGTAGGAATTGGCATTGAGCCCGTCTGCCACCGAATTCAGCAGCATGTTGCCGAACGCCTTGATCTCCTCGGTGCTGCCGGTGGACGAACCGCAGGCGACACCCATGCGACCATCTCGGATCGAGGCGTCGTCCAGCAGGCCGGCATCGGCCAGTGCCCGCTCGGCGGCCAGCACCGACAGCCTTGATACGCGCCCCATGCTGCGCAGTTGCTTGCGCGTCCAGTGCGCCGGTACGACGAAGTCGTCCACGGGACCGGCCAGCCGGGTGTTCAGCTCGGTGAAGCGATCCCACTCATGCATGCGGCGGATGCCGCTACGGTTAGCGCTGAATTTGGCTTCGATGCTTGCCCAGTCACTGCCCAGCGAGGTGATGCCGGCCATGCCGGTGACGACTACACGTCTGCCGCCCATCAGCACAGCCCTCCGTTGACGGCGATGACCTGCCGGGTGATATACGCCGCCTCGGCGGACATGAGGAAATTCACCGCACCGGCGACCTCTTCCGGGGTGCCCATGCGCTGCGCCGGAACCATCTTCAGCATTTCTTCGATGGGCAGTTCGGCATCGAGCATATCGGTATCGATCAGCCCGGGTGCAACGCAGTTGACGGTGATCCTGCGCTTGCCCAGCTCCACCGCCAAGGCCTTGGCCGCACCGATGACGCCGGCCTTCGAAGCGCTGTAGTTGACCTGGCCGCGGTTGCCGATCAGGCCGGAAACCGAGGTGATGCAGACGATGCGCCCCGGCTGGCGGCGGCGAATCATCGGCATGCTCAGCGGCTGCAGCACGTTGTAGAAACCGTCCAGGTTGGTGCGCAGTACCTGGTCCCAGTCATCGTCGGTCAGCGCCGGGAAGGCGCCGTCGCGGGTCAGGCCGGCGTTGCAGACCACCCCGTAGTAGGCGCCGTGCGCTTCGACGTCGGCTTCCAGCTCACGCCGGCAAGCGGCGCGGTCGGCGATGTCGAATTGAAGGATGCGCGCGCTGCGACCCATCGCCTGGATCTCGGCCTGGACCGCTTCGGCCTGGTCGCGACGCGAGCGGCAGTGCAGCACGATGTCGTGGCCAGCCTGGGCCAGACGCAGCGCGATGGCGCGACCGATGCCGCGACTGGAGCCGGTGACGAGGACGGTTTCACTCATGGGGCAGACTCTTGTAGGTAACTCGCCACTTCGGGCGGGCGGAACACGTTCAGACGGGCCTCGGCATGGATGCCGGGCCCGTCGAGATGACATTCGAAGACGCCCATGCCGTTATCGTCCTGCAGAGAGCGATGGGCACGGACGCGCAGGTCGGCGCCAGCCGGAAACGCTTCGACATTGCACTGGTAGCTACGGGTGCCGAGCAGAAAGCCCAGTTCCACCGGTTGGCCGGCCTGGCGTGCATGGCAGCCGGCGAAGGCGGCGACGCTCTGCGCCATGATCTCCACACCGACCCAGGCCGGCAGGCTGCCGTCGGCGGCGCTGAGCAGGCCGTCGGCACGCACCTGCAGCACGGTTTCCACACTGTCGTCGTCGAAACGCTCGACGCCGTCGAGCAGAACCATGTCGCCAGCGTGGGGCAGCAGCTCAGCGATGGGCCAGTCGATCACCTTGCATCCCCCAGAATCAGGCTGATGTTGTTGCCACCGAAGGCGAAGGAATTGCTCATCATTCGTCGCGGCCTTGTCGGATTCATTCGGGTACCCGCTGCGACCAGAAGCAATACCGGCAACGCCGGATCGGGCTCGCCATCCCAGCGGTGCGGCGGCAGCTGCTGATCGGGATTCAGGGGAGATAGCGACAACCAGCAGAACGCCGCCTCCAGCGCGCCGGCCGCGCCGAGGGTGTGGCCGGTCAGCGGTTTGCTCGATGAGCAGGGCACCCCATGGGGGAACAGCGCGGCGACGGCGACGCTCTCCATTGCGTCGTTGTGGGGCGTCGCAGTGCCGTGCAGGTTGAGGTAGGCGATCTGCTCGGGTGTGCAGTTGGCGCGGGCCAGCGCCTGGCGCATCGCGCTCAGGGCGCCGCGGCCGTCGGGATCGGGCGCTGAGATGTGATGGGCGTCGGAACTCGCACCGCCGCCGAGCAGGGCGATGTCGGCTTCGCCGTCGGTATCGCGGGTCATCAGGAACAGCACTGCTGCCTCACCGATGTTGATGCCGTTGCGGTTGCGCGAGAACGGGTTGCACAACGTCTCGCTGGTGGCTTCCAGCGCGGAAAAGCCCTGCAGCGTGAGATCGCTCAGGCTGTCGACGCCGCCGCAGAGCACCGCGTCGCATAACCCGGCATCGAGCAGGCGCTTGGCGCTGAGCAGCGCACGGGCGCTGGAGGTGCAGGCCGTGGAGATCGAGTAGCAGGGGCCGGCCAGTTGCAGCCATTCACCGAGAAAGCTTGCCGGTGCCGCCAGCTCCTGATGCGCGTAGTGGTAGCCGGGTGGAAAGGCGCCGTCGTGCAGCAGGCCGGCAATACCTTGCGCAGCTTCCTGGATGCCCGTGGTGCTGGTGCCCAGCACGACGCCAATACGATTCTGGCCGTAACGGCTGATGGCCGTTCGGATATCGCTTTCAATCTCCAGCGCGGCAGCCAGCAACAGCTGATTGTTGCGCGTGGCATGACGCGGATCGTCGCAGGGCAAAGCCGGTAGTGCGCAGCGGGCCGCTCCCACTGGTAACCGACGGCCGGCCACCGGCTGCGGTTGAACCTGCATGCCCGATGTATCGCCGGCAAACAGCCGTCCGGCGACCTCGGCCTTGCCGCTGCCGAGCGCACAGATCACGCCGAGGGCGTTGAGGTAGGCAGTCATCGGTGCTGGCTTCCGGTCGTGTCGGGCAAGGGGGCGACACCATAGGTCAGACCCGGCGCCACGTCGAGTTCGAAGCTCTGTGCCGATCGATAGCGCACCTGCCAACGCACGTCGCCAGCCTGGCGCAGCCTTCGCTCTGAGGGATCATGCTGTTCGGCCGCGCTGCCATACAAGGCGGCAAGTTGATCGTGCTCGGTCAAGGCGAACAGCAGTGCGGCGAACAGTTCGCGCGCTTCTGGATTGGGTCGTAGCAGCCCATCGGCGTGCCAGTCGCCGTCGCGCAGTTGTTGCCGCGCGAGCGGAATGCCCAGCGGATCTAGCAGCGTCCAGCGCAGTGCGGCGTCTTCGCGCTGGACCACCAGCAACCAGTCCGCCGGCTCGCTCCCCTGGCGCTGCACATGCAGCTGTAGCGGCACGACCAGCGCTGGCGTGGTTGCCGGCAGCGGCGCGCGCGCCGCGCAGCCCGCCAGCAGCACGAAGCACAGGCCGAACAGCAGCCGTATCATTTCAGTCCGCTCACGCACCGGCATCCGCCGAGCAGAGTTCGGCCAGTACGCGCAGACGGCGTTTGGGTTCGGCGACATAGGGGTTATTTTCGTCCCAGGCATAGCCGGCGAGGATCGAGCTGATCATCCGGCGGATCTCCGGCTGGGCATGTTCGTAGTAGATCACGTCCTGGAAGCTGCAATCGTACCAACCCTCCACATAGGTCCGGAAGGTATCGACCCCGCGCTTGAGCGGAGTGGCGAACTCGGTCTCCCAGTCCACCGTTTCTCCGCTCAACTGGCGGTGCAATACGGCTGCTGCCATGTGCGCCGAGCGCATGGCGATGGTTACGCCGGAAGAGAACACGGGGTCGAGGAACTCGGCGGCGTTGCCGAGCAGGGCAAAGCCCGGACCGTGCAAACTCTTGACGTTAGCGGAGTAACCGCCGATCAGGCGCGCCGGGGTGTCCCATGCGGCATTCGCGAGGATGCGCTTGAGATTCGGTGCCTCCTGGACGAACTCGCGCAGGCAGGCATCCAGATTCACCGGTCGGCCTTCGTAGCGCTCGGCACTGGCGACCACGCCCAGCGAGCAGCGGCCGTTGCTGAACGGAATGGTCCAGTACCAGACGTCACGTAGCTCGGGATGGGTGGTGATGAGGATCTTCTCGCGGTCGAAGCGCGGATCGTCGATACGGTCCTCGATGTGGGTGAAGATCGCCCGGCGTACCGGGAAGCCCGAAGGTGCTTCCAGGTCCAGCAGCTGCGGCAGCACGCGGCCGTAGCCACTGGCATCGAGCACGAAGGCGGCGTCGACGCGGTACTCGCTGCCGTCGGCCCGACTGATCTGCAACCACGGCCGTTCGCCGCCGAAGTCCACTGCGGTGACTTCTTCCTCGTAGCGAATCTCCACACCCTGCAGCTCGGCCTGGTCGGCCAGCAGCTTGTCGAAGTCGGCGCGCTGGACCTGATAGGTGCTGCCGTGGCCGGCAGTGAATTTGTCGCGGAAGTCGAAATCCGTATAGCGCTCGCCCCAGCCGAAGGCCGCGCCGTGCTTGGTCTGGAAGCCCGCGGCGCGCACCGCCTCGAGCATGCCGGCTTCCTCAATGAAGTCCAGGCAGTGAGAAAGCAGGCTTTCGCCGATTGAAAAGCGCGGAAAGCGCTGGCGCTCGATGATCAATACATCGTGACCCTTGCGCTTGAGCAGCGCGCCGGCGATGGCGCCGGAAGGCCCGGCGCCGATGATCACGACTTCACGGTGTTGCAACTCAAGCGGCGCCATAGGGCCTCCCTGCATGTGGTGGTGGATCTTGCTCGATGGTGGCCCAGGGGGCCAGGAAGAAACTGAACGCCAGCCCGAGGCTGACCGTGAGGCCGAAGTTGCTCACCGCCGGCGTGCTGGAAATCGCCAGCAGGCCGAACGATAGCCAGGTGGTGGTGGCCGCCAGCAGCGTACCGACCAGGCTGACTGCAACACCGCCGACCCGCTCGCGCATGAGGATCGCGTAATCGACGCCGATCGCCGTGACCAGCAGCAGGCCGAACAGCCCGAACAGGGTCAGCGGCTGACCCAGCCAGCCGAGGCTGGCCAGGCTTGCCAGCGCCGCCAGCAACGGCACCGCGATGCAGCGCAAGGCGCCTGTGGCGCCGAACGGCAGGCAGAGCAGGGCGAAGATCAGCAGGCTGGCCAGCACCTTGAGTTCGGCGGCCTGCAGTTTGGTTGCGGCGAACAGCTGGTTGAGCCTGGCGGGTTGATCGACCAGCGTCGTGCCGGGCACATCTCTGGCGATGGCTGCCAGCGCTGTGCTGTCGCGCAGTCCCTGCAGGCTGATCAGCCCGGCTACGCCATCGCTCGTTTTGCCAAGCCAGAGCGCTCGCCAGGCTTCGCCCAGCGGGCCGGCCAGTGCCGCCTCGAGGGTCACCGGTGGTTGCGCCTGCAGGCGCTCGATTTCGGCCTGCAGGTCATTCGTCGCGGCGCCCAGCGCGGCGAGCGGCTGGCTGGCTGCGAGCAGTTGCGGCAGGGCGGCGCGCAGACGGGCTTGTTCGGCAGTCGTTGCAACCAGCTGGCTCAGGGCGAGGTGGCCACCCAGCCGCTGCTCAGTCTGCAGAGCGTCCAGGCGGAAGCTCAGCTCGGCCTGGCGTTGGAGCAGCTGGTCGGCATCCGTGGCACGAACGAGGAAGTACTGGCTGGTGGGCTGAAATCCGGTAATCGAACCGATGCGTTCGGCTTGCCGTTGTAGCTCCGGCGCGTTGCTCACCCATTGGCGCAGATCGTCCTTGAAGGACAGCTGCAGCACGCCGCCGAGACAAAACAGTCCCAGGCCGGCCAGCAGCCAGGGCGTGGCGATGCGCGCCAGTAACGCCTGCCTCAGCTGCAGCCAGCGCTGCGCCCAGCCCAACGGGCGCGGCCAAGGAGTCAGATGGCCGCTGAACAGCACGGGCAGCAGGCAGGTGGTGCAGAGGAAGGCGCCGAGCAGCCCGGCGGCGGAGAACACTGCCACTTGGGTCAGTGCCGGGAAGGGTGTGAAGGCCAGCGCCAGATAGCCGATCAGGTTGGTTAACAGGGCCAGCGCCAGTCCCGGCAGGATTAGGCCCAGTGCGCGCCGGCCGTGCCAAGGCTGCAGCGTCCAGCTCTTGGACAGGAAGTGCAGCGGGAAATCCAGGCTGACGCCGATCAGGCTGGCGCCGAGCACCAGCGTCAGTACGTGCATCTGGCCGAACAGCGCGACGCAGGCGGCGGCCCCCGCCAGCGCACCGACCAGCACCGGCAAGGCGGCGAGCAAGATGCGCGGCGTGCGGAACAGCCAGAGCAAGAGCAGCAGGGTGGTACCCAGCGACAGGCTGCCGATCAGGCTCGACTCGGCGCGGGCCGTGTGTTGGCCATGGGCAGCATGCAGCACGCCGCCGGCACTCAGCAGCTCGCCCCCCGCCGCTTCGATGTCGTCACGAGCCCGTTCGACGAGAGCTGCCACCTGCGGCGGCACACCCTCGTCGAAGGCATCGCCCTGCGCGCGCGCGTGTACGACCAGCCAGCGCTGGCCGGCATGTTCGGCGACCAGGCTGCCGTCGTTCTCGGCGCGAACGTTGCCCAGCTGCGGCAAGCGTTGCAGGGCCAGGCCGGCGAGGCCGAACCAGTCCTGCCCGAGGGGCAGCGGGCTGGCGGCGAACGGGTCGTAGAGGCGCTCGATGCGCCGCAGGATGAACGACCCTGGATGGTCGACAAGCTGCTGGCGATCGGCAGCAGCGAGCAGTCCGAGGGACTGCTCGCGCAGCTGGCGCGCGACGGCTGGCAGATCGGCCTGCAGCGTGTCGCGCACCTGGGCGAACAGGCCGCTGCTGCGCAGTTCGGTGGAGAGGCGAGTGGCCAGGTGCCGGGCCTGCCGCTCGTCGGCGTGGCGGACGAGCAGCATCAGATCGCGCCTGAGGGGCTCCTGCATGCGTTCGGTTGCCAGCTGTTCGAGCGCGTCGTGGCTGTCGCTGGGCAGCAATTGCAGCAGGTTGGCGCTCAGTGGCGGGCCGTCGCGCCATTGCCAGGCGCTCAGCGCCAGCAGGCCGAGCAGCGCCAGGCAGAACAGCGCGGCCGGCCAGCGCCGGGGCTGCAGGGGTTCAGTCGGCAAGATCGCGTTGCTCGCGGGCCGTGAGGGTGTCGTCGATCCGGCTATCGAGCAGATGGATCAGCGTGCGATCGCCTTGGGCTTCGTGAAGCTCGATCTGAGTCACCGTCTCGCCGCCTTGGATATCGATGTCAGCGAAGATCTGCTTGAGCAGCGCGCCGCGTGGCGTCAGTTGCAACCGCCAGGCCTTGGCTTCACCGCTAAGCTCGAGTTGAAAATCGCGTTGCAGGGCCGGGGTGTCGCCGCTCAGTACGGCGAGGAACAGCTGGTTCTGCCGGGCCGAACTGCCCTGCGGATCGACGGCTTGCCAGCCCTGCTCGCTGCGCCGCGCGATGCCCAGGGCGGTGATGCGATAGTCCTGGCGGATCGGTTGCTGCAACAGCCAGAGCAGGCCGTGGTCGCGGGCGAGCACGAACTGGCCCCGGCTGGTCAGGGGCTGCGGCAGGGCACGGAGATGCTTTTCCTGAATGAAGTCGCCACGCACCACGGCCGGCCCGCTCAGCTGTTCGGCGAGCTGTGGCAGGTCGAAAGTCTGCGCCGTGGCCATGTTGGCCGCCATCAGCAGGGCAATGGCGGTCAGCCATTTCTTGATGGTCGGGATCATGCCAGCGCGCGCTCCACCGCGTCGACGAACACCCGTGGCGAGGCCAGCAGCATCTCGCGGCTGGCGATCTCCACGGCAACCTGCACGCTGCTGCCGCGGGTCATGCGCTCGCCGGTTTCGGCATCGCGGATCAGGTAGTTGATCTTCAGGCGGTTCTCCCACTCCACCAGATCGGCGCGCACCACGATGCGCTGGTTGAAGCGGGCGCCACGCATGTAGCGCAACTGTACGTCGATGATCGGCCAGGCATAGCCGGCGTCGCGCATCTGCTGGTAGTTGTGGCCGATGCGTTCGAGCAGCGCGCAGCGGGCGACCTCGAAGTACTTGACGTAGTGGCCATGCCAGACCACGTCCATGGAGTCGACATCGAAGAACGGCACGAGCATCTCGACCTCGGCCTGCAGTACGCCATCCTTACGCATAAAGGCTCCAGTGTCGGTTGCGGATCTGTTCGAGACACAGGCGCAGTTCGCCTTCCAGCGCGCGGTCTTCGATCAGCGGCGGGAAGGCCTCCGCCAGTTCGCCGTGCATGGCTGCCAGTGGTGCGGGCAGCGGGCGTGCGTCTTCCTGAAGCTGACGCAGCCAGACGCCCTGCTGGGCGGCGAGCAGCGTGGCCGCGGCGACCTGCTCGCTCAGTTCCAGGCTGCGCAGCGCATCGCGGGCGGCGATGGTGCCCATGCTCACCTTGTCCTGGTTGTGGCACTCGGTGGAGCGCGAGAAGACGCTGGCCGGCATGCTGTTCTTCAGCGCTTCGGCAGTCCAGGCGCTGGCGCCGATCTGCACTGCCTTGAAGCCGTGGTTGATCATCGCCGTGGCGGCCGGCGCGCCGGAAAGGTTGCTCGGCAAGCCGTGGTTGTAGCGCGTGTCGACCAGCAGGGCGAGCTGGCGGTCGAGCAGGTCGGCGACGTTGGCCACCAGGTTCTTGAGGCTGTCCATGGCGAAGGCGATATGCCCGCCGTAGAAATGTCCGCCGTGCAGTACGCGCTCGTTGTCGGCATCGATGATCGGGTTGTCGTTGGCGCTGTTCAGTTCGGTTTCGATGAACTGGCGCAGCAGGCCCAGGCTGTCGGCCAGCACGCCGAGCACATGGGGCGCGCAGCGGATGGAGTAGCGGTCCTGCAATCGATGCAGCGGCGCAGCGGGCGCGTCGATGGCCAGGTCCTGGCGAATCCAGGCGGCGACCTGGGCCTGGCCAGGATGAGGCTTGGCGGCGAATAGACGCTCGTCGAAGTGCTCCGGGTTACCTTGCAGTGCGATCACGTTCAGTGCGGTGATACGGGTCGACAGCTGCAGCAGGTAATCGGCACGGGCATAGGCCAGGCAGGCGAGGCCGGTCATCACCGCGGTGCCGTTCATCAGTGCCAGCGCCTCCTTGGGGCGCAGGGTCAAGGGCGTCCAGCCGAGCTGACGGTGCACGTCGGCGGCGCTGCGGCGCTCGCCGCGATACAGCACCTCGCGCTCGCCGGCGAGGGTGGCGGCGACGTAGGACAGCGGGGTCAGGTCGCCGCTGGCGCCGACCGAACCTTCCTCAGGAATCAGCGGCAGCACGTCGTGTTCGAGAAACGCCTGCATGCGCTCGAGCAGCTCGACACGCACGCCGGACATGCCGTGGGTCAGCGAGCGCAGGCGCGCGGCGAGCACGGCGCGGGTGGCCTCGGCGTCCAGCAGCTTGCCGAGGCCACAGCCGTGAAAGGTGAACAGGTGCTGCGGCAGCGCCTCGACCTGATGCAGCGGCACCGCCACCACGCAGGAGTCGCCATAGCCGGTGGTAACGCCGTAGATCACGCCTTCGCGGTCCAGCAGGGTGTCGAGAAACTGTGCGCCACGGGCGATGCGGCTGCGAAAGGCCTCGTCCGCCTGCAGTCGTGCCGGCGCACGGCGCTGCGCCACGGCCAGCACGTCTTCGATACGCAGAAGGTTTTCGCCAAAGATCACGGGCTCAGTCACGACGCGGGTCCTGTGTGTTCCAGAAGGGATAGAAGTTGAACCATTGCAGGGGTGTCTCCAGGCAGCGCGCGGCGAGGCGATCGGCGTAGCGCTGCACCGCCTGCGCGATCACCGCGTCGCGGTCGGCGCGACGCCAGCGGATGCGTTCGGCGAAGGGCTCGAGATGCACATGGAAGCGCTCGTCCTGCTTGAGACAGAACAGCAGATTCACCGGGCATTCCAGCAGGCCGGCGAGCAGCCAGGGGCCCTGGGGAAAGGCTGCTGGCTGACCGAGGAAGTCGGCCATAGCGGTGCGCCCGCCATGCAGCGGCACCCGATCGCCGGCGATGGCCAGCCATTCGCCGCGCTCCAGGCGCTGGGACAGCTGCAGCATGGTCGCCGGGTCCAGCTCGCTGACCTGGATCAGGCGCAGGTTGTCGGCGCCGGACTGGTCCAGCAGGCGATTGAACTGCTCGGCGTGACGGGTGTGCACCAGCACGTTCATCCGCACTTCGCCGCCCATTTCCGCCAGTGCCCGACAGATCTCCAGGTTGCCCAGGTGCGAGCCGACCAGCAGCTGACCGCGCGGCCCGGCGAGGCTGGCGTGCAGGTTGGCCTGATCGTGGATCACCAGGCGTTCCCGCCCGACGCGCCCGCTCCAGACATCCAGCTTGTCCAGCAGCGCTTCGGCGAAACTCATGAACTGGCGATAGACCGAGCGGGTGCTTGGCTGCAGTTCGGCGCGCCCGCTCCAGCGCGCCAGGTTGCCCTGATACTGGCGCGCGCTGTCACGGGCGCTGCGGCCGAAGAGGTAGAAATACAGCACGATCAGATACAGCAGCGGCGCCATGGTGCGCCGGCCAAGCACCCGTACCGCCCAGGCGGTCAGGCGCATCAGGGCGAAACTGCCGCGCTCGCGCTGCGCCGCCCAGTGCGAGGGCATCGGGGCTTCGCTCATCGCTGTAGGCGCCGGGCAAGCAGTCTCGGCGCGCGCAGCAGCATGCCGAAGAACAGCCGGGCATGCATGGCCGAGATCAGCGCATTGTCCAGCAAGAGGCGGAAGTGCGAGATACCGTCCTGCGGGTAATGCACCCGCGTTGGCAGCCAGACCATCGGCTGCTGCTGCCAGTGCAGACGCACCAGGATCTCGGTGTCGAAATCCATGCGCTGGCCCAGGTGCACGCGGTCGATCAACGCCAACGTCGGCTCCAGCGGATAGACGCGAAAGCCGCACATCGAGTCGCGGATCGACAGCGACAGGGTGTTGATCCAGACCCAGACGTGTGTGAGGTAGCGAGCATACAGACGGCCCTTGGGCACGCTGGCGTCATAGTGCGGATAGCCACAGATCAGCGCGTCCGGTGCCTGGCTGGCGCGATCGAGAAACAGCCCGACGCCGGAGAGATCGTGCTGGCCGTCGGCGTCGACCTGCAGCGCATGGCTGAAGCCCAGGCGCCCTGCTTCGCGCAGGCCGCTGATCACCGCGCCACCCTTGCCCTGGTTGCGCTGATGACGGAGCAGGAAGACCTCCGTTTGCTCGGCCAGCTCGTCGATGACCGCCGCAGCGGCAGGGGAGGAACCGTCGTCCACCAGCACGCAGGGAAGGTCCGCGGCACGCAGCGCCGCGACCACTGCGGGCAGGCTGCGCTCGTGGTTGTACACCGGGATCACCGCGCAGGGCTTGAACCAGTCGTCTTCCGGCTGCAAGGGCGTTCGAACCACCGCGGTTGCAGCCGCTACGGGTGGCAGCTCGTTCAAAGTGGTCATGGCTGCGCTCCCAGCAGAATGCGCCCGGACGAGCAGGGCTTGTCGTCGTTGTGATAGCTGAAGTACAGCTTGCCGCGCTCGCGATCAAATCGCAGGCTCAGTTGCAGCCGGTCGCCGGGCCGGGCGAGCTGCTGGAATTTCAGCACTTCCAAGCCACCGAAACGTGGCGGCAAGTCGTCGATCAGTTCGCGCGCGAGGTCCATCGCCCACTCGATCTGGACGACGCCAGGCAGCACCGGCGTGCGCGGGAAATGGCCGCTGAAGTGCGCCAGATCGAGCGGCACGCGCAGCTCGATCTGCCAGTGATCGTCTTTCCACTGCAGCGCCAGGCGCTCCGGTTGACGGGTGCGAGGTGCTTGCAGCCATGCATCCAGTTCGGCCTGTGGCAACTTGCCCTGAGGATTGACCGGTAGCTCGCGCACCAGCCGCCAGCGGCGCGGCAGGGCGAGTGCCTCGCAGTGGGTGCTCAGCTGTTTGCGCAATGCCTGGGTGACGCTGCGGCGCCCCTGATTGCGTAGCGCGAACACCCCCGCATCGCTCAAGGCCACGAGCGCGCCGAGATAGGCCCGGTTGTCCTGAATCACCTCCAGGCGCGCTTCGCGGACGAACGGATGCTCGGCCAGCGCACGTTCCAGCATCGGCAGCGAGATGCGTTTTTCTTCCAGCTTGACGATGCGGTCCAGCCGGCCGCGCAGGGCGAAACGACCATCGGCGTGCAGCTCGGCGCCATCGGCGGTCTGCTCCACATGGCCGCGCCCAAGCCACGGCGACGCCACGCGCAGCGCGCCTTGGTCATCCTGGGCAAGCTCGACGCCCGGTAGCGGCTGCCAGAGTTCGCCACTCTGGCGCCAGGCGATGCCGCCGGTTTCCGAGCTGCCATATATCTCCGTGGGCCACTGGCCAAGGCGCTGATGCAGAAATTCACCAGCTTCTGTTGGCAGCGGGCCGCCGGAGGAAAATACCCGGCACACCTGACGCAATGCCGGCCAGTCGAGGTTGTCGCCCATGCGCTTGAGCAGTGCGGGGCTGGCGACCCAGCAGAACGATCGCTGCTCACGGCTGGCCCGTTGCATGTCTTCGGCGAACGGCAGGGCGCGTCGCAGAAAAGGGCGGCCAGCACAGAGTGGCCAGAGCACCCGAAACAGCAGCCCGTAGATGTGCTGCGTGGCGACGCTGCCAATCACCGCGGAATCGCCGAGATCGGCGCCCCACAGGGCCTCCAGTGCTTCGACTTCACTGGCCAGCTGATGCAGGCGCTTGTCGATCAGCTTGGGCTCGCCGCTGGAGCCCGACGTGCAGAGCGTCAGGCCAAGCAGATCTGAATCGAGCTCGGCCGCGGCAAGCGGAGCCGCCTGCAGATCGGCGAGGGCTGCGTCGCCCGCCTGATCGGTCAGCCAGAGCTCCGCCAACGGGCTCAGCCGTGCCCGACTGGCCGGCTGCAGGTCGGCAGGCAGCAGCACGCGCACCCCGGCGCGCCAGGCGCCAAGCATAGCGGTAGCCAGTTGCCCGGCATCTTCCAGGTGCACAGCGATGGTTCGCACGCCGCGCTGCTGCAGGCCGCCGGCCAGTTGCAGCGCTTCCTGCTGCAGCTGATCGAGCGCAAGCGTGGGGGTGTCGGTTACCGGGCGCGGCGCGCTTCGAACCAGCAGTTCGCACAGCCCAATCCAGTTCACGGGCGCCCCCTCACACGCTGACGCACCAGCCACTCGCCGGAGAACAGCAGGCCCATCAACAGATAGGCGATCAGTCCGTTGTACAGCGTCCACCAGGCCAGCGGCGCCCACAGCGTCAGCGCTGTAGCAATCGAGCCGTTGAAGATGAAGAAGCCTACCCAGACCCTGGTCACCTGCCGCGTATAGCGCACACCTGAAGGCGACAAATCCGGGTCCTGCAGGCGCGCCAGGCGCTCGATGACCGGCATCCCGCTGAATAGGCTGCCGGCAAACAGCACCAGCATGGCCGCGTTGATCAGCACCGGATACCAGCGCAGCAGGGCGGCGTTATCGAGCAGCCCGAGCAGCAGACAGAACAGCAGCGCGATGCCGGCCGTCCAGCGGCTTGCAGCACCGCCGTTACTCAGCAGGCGGGTCAGCCAGAGCGCTCCTAGGAGCGCCGCGAAGATCCGCGGCGAGAGGTGCTCGATACCGAAATAGACGGCAAAGGGATATGCCAGCCCGATGAGGAGCAGCACGAAACCCGCCATCCGCGTCACGCCGGCCGGGATCTTGGAAAGAGATGTCAGCATCAGAAAAGTCCGGAAATGCCCTGGGTACGCCGTGCGCCACTCATGTGGTGAGGTCGCTCGCGTCGGTCAGGCTGTCTCCGCATTGGTCAGGCGGTACACCGCCTCGACTACATCGCCCACAGTGCGCACGGCCTTGAATTCTTCCGCGGCGATCTTCTTGCCGGTCTGGCGCTTGATGTGGTCGATCAGGTCGACGGCGTCGATGCTGTCGATCTCCAGGTCCTGATACAGGTTGGCTTCCAGGGTGATGCGCTCGGGCTCGAGCTCGAACAGTTCGACCAGGGCGTCACGCAGGGTCTGGAAAATCTCGTTGCGGCTGTTCACGGGAGATACTCCTCAGGCGATGGCGCGGTTGGCGCTGACGAAGGCCGCCAGGCTGTCGACGCTGGCGAAATGCTTGCGAGTGTCCTTGGCGTCCGCATCGATCTTGATGCCGAAGCGCTTCTGGATCGCCAAACCCAGTTCCAGCGCGTCGACCGAGTCGAGCCCGAGGCCTTCGCCGAACAGTGGTTGATCGGCGGCAATATCGTCCGGACCGAGGTCTTCCAGGCCCAGCGCGTCGATGATCAATTGCTTGATTTCACGTTGTAGTTGTTGGCTCATCGAGTGCGAGCTCCTTTATGAAGTGTCGGTGCAGATGGTCATTCAGTCGCCGCGAGGCGATCGGGGCAGCGCCTTGGGCGGCGAACGCCTGTGGGTCGATATCGCTGCCCACGCGCAGATGAAAGTGAAAACGCCGTGATGGTATGCGATACCAGGGCTCGGCCTTGGTCAGCGTGGTTGGCGTGACGCTGATCACTACCGGCGTCACCAGCCTTGCGCCGCGCAGCGCGATGGCCGCTGCGCCGCGGTGAAACTGCGGCGGCTGCCCGGGCGTGGTGCGGGTGCCTTCGGGAAAGATGATCAGGGTCTGACCTTGCTGCAGGGCCTCGGCGGCTTCGTCGAGCATTTCGGCGCTGCCGTTGTTGCTGATGTACTGCGCGGCGCGAATCGGGCCACGGGTAAAGGGGTTGTCCCACAGGCTCTGCTTGACCACGCAGTTGGCGTCGCGGATCAGGGCGATCAGCACGACCACATCGATCAGCGACGGGTGATTGGCAATAATCAGCTGGCCCGGACGCCCCAGCCGCTCGGCGCCTTCGACTTCATAGGTCAGTACGCCGCTGCGATACATGAACTGCACGAATAGCCAGAACAGCCTGCTCACGGTCTGTCGCGCACGGCGACGGTGGGTGGCGGCATCACCTGGGAGCAGCGAAAGCAGCGGGAATATGATCAGCCGCAGGCATAGGCCGCCGATGCCGAACAGGGCGAACGACAGGCCGGTGGCGATGAGTCGCCACAGCCACGGCGCGTTGGGCCGCTTCAGCGAGTCCGCTGCCAGTTCCATTTGCGCGTCTTCCAGTGATGCGTGAATTGGGAGTGGTCGTGGAGCAAGGCCCGGATCAGTTGCAGAGCATGGACTTGCGGTTGCGACGGGCTTTCATCGGTGGGCTGCAGTTGCAGCTGCCAGCTGTCGCCCGCGGTCAGGCGTAGCGCCAGTGCATAGGGAATGCTGCAGTCGTCTATCCAGGGGCGGTAGGCCTCGGGAGGCGATTCTTCGGCGATCACCAGCAGCACGGCCGGCGCGCCTTCGTTCAGCAGCAGCGCAGCTTCGAGCACCGCTTGTTCCAGGCCATCGCCCTCTGCTGCGATCGCGGTCATTTCGCTGGGGTCGCCCTGGAAGATCGACCAGAGCCCGACGATCGCATTGTGCACGGAAAGGCTGAACTGGGTTGGCGAGAGCGGCTGCGCGTTGGCCAGATCGCTGAGCAGGGCGAAATTGCGGGTGGTTTCCCCGTGGCGCGAGGCGTAAACCAGCGGCATCGGGGCACGGCCTTCGCTGAGCGGCTGGGCGACGGCGAACACCATTCGTGCCAGTCGACTCAGGCGGCGGCGCTGCATCGCCGGCAGAAAGGACACATCCGGCTGCGCTTCGGGATCGTCCGGCCACTGACTGGCACTCGCCCAGCGCAACCAGTCGGCCTGGCAGGCGCGGCCCGGAGCCCAGGCCTGCCATTGGTCGATGTCGAAGCGTATAGCGCTCATGCTCGCGCGGCTCTCGTAGCGAGACCGGCGTGCAGACGTCCGTGTAGTGCTTGCATTGGAAGTGCCGCTCGAAAAGTGCGGGCATTATCCAAGTGCGATGAACGCTAGGCAAACATTGCGATACATATCCTGATGGGAGGTCGCAGTTGATGCGGAACTCGTCACTCCGACGGCTGTCCGCGGCCAGCGGCTGTGATCAGCTCACTCCGTGCTGCGCCAGCCACGCCATCAGCTGCGGCAACGGCATGGCGCCGCTCTGCCTGGCGACTTCACGGCCGTTGCGGAACAGGATCAGGCTGGGAATCGAGCGGATGCCAAGTTGCGTCGACAGCTGTGCATTGGCCTCGCTGTCGAGCTTGGCCAGGCGGCAGCGGCCCTGGAGCTGACTGGCAGCCTGCGCAAAGGTCGGGGCGAAACTGCGGCAGGGCCCGCACCAGCTGGCCCAGACATCTATCAGTAGCGGCAGGTCGCCCTTGATCTGGTTGGCGAACTGGCTCTGTTGCAAGTCGAACGGAGCGTTTGGCAACGCCTCGGCCTTGCACCGACCGCAGCGCGGTGCGTCGTGCAGCCGGTCCGCGGGGATACGATTGAGGCTGGCGCAGTGCGCGCAGGGGACGATCAGGGATTCGGTCATGACGAGGCTCCACGGCGGTATGCCCTTAATGTGGAGCCTCGGCGGCGGATATCAAGCGCGAGTCAGCCCTTGGACGCGCTCAGCGCCTGGGCCAGATCGGCGAGGATGTCGTCGATGTGCTCGATACCGATGGATAGCCGGATCAGGTCCTGTGACACACCGGCGCGGGCCAGTTCCTCGGCATTCAGCTGGCGGTGCGTGGTGCTGGCTGGATGGCAGGCGAGGGACTTGGCGTCGCCGATGTTCACCAGCCGCACCACCAGCTTGAGCGCGTCGATAAAGCGCGCGCCGGCCTCCATGCCGCCCTCGATACCGAAGCAGAGGATCGACGCCGGCATGCCTCCCATATAACGGCGAGCCAGTTCGTGCTCGGGGTGATCCGGTAGCCCGGCGTATTTGACCCAGGCCACTTGCGGATGTGCCTGCAGGAACTCGGCGACCTTCAGTGCATTCTCGCAATGGCGTTCCACGCGCAGCGCCAGGGTTTCCAGCCCCTGCAGGATCAGGAACGAATTGAATGGCGAAATTGCCGCGCCCATGTTGCGCAGCGGCACCACGCGGCAGCGGCCGATGAAGGCGGCGGGACCGAACGCTTCGGTGTAGGTGACGCCGTGGTAGGACACATCGGGCGTGTTCAGCAGCGCGAAGCGCTCCTTGTGCTGCGCCCAGGGAAACTTGCCGGAGTCGACCACGATGCCGCCGATGCTGGTGCCGTGGCCGCCCATGTACTTGGTCAGCGAGTGCACGACGATGTCCGCGCCATGCTCGAAGGGGCGGCAGAGCATCGGCGTGGCGACGGTATTGTCAACGATCAGCGGCACGCCGTGGCGGTGTGCGGCTTCGGCCAGGGCGGCTAGGTCGATGACGTTGCCCGCCGGGTTGCCGATGGATTCGCAGAACACCGCCTTGGTGCGTTCGTCTATCAGCGCTTCCAGGGCGGCGATGTCATCGTGGGCGGCGAAGCGTACTTCGATGCCCTGGCGCGGCAGGGTATGGGCGAACAGGTTGTAGGTACCGCCGTAGAGCTTGGCGACCGAGACGATGTTGTCGCCGACCTCGGCGATGGTCTGGATGGCGTAGGTGATTGCCGCCATTCCCGAGGCAACGGCCAGTGCCGCCACCCCGCCTTCCAGTGCCGCGACGCGCTGCTCGAGCACGTCGGTGGTGGGATTCATGATGCGTGTATAGATGTTGCCCGGCACCTTCAGATCGAACAGGTCGGCGCCGTGCTGGGTGTCGTCGAAGGCATAGGAAGTGGTCTGGTAGATCGGTACCGCCACCGCCCGGGTGGTCGGGTCCGGGCTGTAGCCTGCATGGATGGCGAGAGTTTCCAGTTTCATGGTGCGCTCCTTGTTCTTGTTCGTCGGGGGCAAAGGCCCGAGAGCATGAAACTGAACGCCTGGACGGTCAATGATCCAGGGCAAGCCTTATCGTCAGAGCGGCGTGAGCGGCCAGAACAGCGGAATCACCAGCGTCGCCACGACCCACAACAGCAGGTTCAGTGGTATGCCCACCTTGAGGAAGTCGGTGAAGCGGTAGCCACCGGCGTTGTAGACGAAGGTGTTGGTCTGATAGCCGATCGGCGTGGCGAAACTGGCGCTGGCGGCGAACATCACGGCGACCACGAACGCGCGCGGGTCGACTCCCAGATGCTGGGCCAGGCCGATTGCGATCGGAGTGATCAGTACGGCCACCGCGTTGTTCGACAGCATCTCGGTGAGCATCGAGGTCAGCAGGTAGATGAACGACAGCATGAACAGCGGGCCGGCCCAGGGGGTAATGGCCGTCACGTTCTGCACGACCAGCTGTACCAGGCCAACTTTGTCCATGGCGATGCTGATTGCCAGCATGCCGAAGATCAGGCTGAGGATCTTCCAGTCGACTGCCTTGTAGGCGTCCTCGACGTCCAGACAGCGCGTCGCCAACACCGCGGCCGCACCAATGATCGCCAGGCCTTCGATCGGCATCACGCCAAAGGCTGCCAACACCATGACCGCCAGGGTGGCGATGATCGCGATCGGTGCCTTGTCGCGGCGAAAGGCGCGCTCCTGTATCGCGTTGAGGCTGATCAGCTCGCCGTTGTCGGCGAAACGCTTGATCTGCGCGGGCGTGCCCTCGACCAGCATCACATCGCCGAACTGCAGCTGGAAATCGTCGAAGTTGCCCTGAATGTTCTCGTCCTGCCGGTGCACGGCCAAGACGCTGATGCCGTAGCGCGCGGATAGGTCGAGGTCGCGCATCGGTCGGTGGCTGTAGCGCGAGCCGCGGCCGACGATGGCTTCGGCAAGGATCACGTCTTCGCTGCTGATGGTTTCGAAGGCGTCGCCCCGGTTAAAGGTCAGGTGGCCGCTTTCGCGCAGCTCCACCACGTCCTTTACCTGGCCATGGATCATCAGCAGATCGCCGGCGGTCAGGGTGAAGTCATGCTCCGGGCGGCTGAACAGCTGCGCGTTGCGGTTTACCTGCAGCACTTGCAGCCCGCTGCCGCCGTTCAGGTTGGCCTCGGCGAGGGTCTTTCCGATCACTGGTGAGTTCGACGGCACGCGCAGCTCGGTCATGAAGTTGCGATCAAGGCGCGGGCCGAGCAACTTGGACAGGGTGTCGCGTTCCGGCAGCAGATGCTTGCCGATGGTCAGCAGATAGACCATGCCGGCGGCGGCCATGATCAAGCCCGCCCCGGTGATCTCGAACATGCCGAACGGCGCCAGCCCAGCCTTGCGCGCCACACCATCGACGAGGATGTTGGTCGAGGTGCCGATCATCGTCAGCGTGCCGCCGAGAATCGTGGCGTACGACAGCGGAATCAGCAGTTTCGAGGGCGTCGTGCCGGCGCGCTTGGCCAGGGAAATCGCCACCGGCGTGAGGATCGCCACTACCGGCGTATTGTTCAGGCAGGCGGAAATCACCAGTGCGGTGATCGTCAGGCCGAACAGCACTCGTGTAGGGCTGGTGCCCACCAGATTACCGAGCCAGTTGCCCAGCGCATCGATGCAGCCGGTGCGTTCGAGCGCCGCCGAAATGATGAACATGCAGGCGATGGTGACCGGGGCCGAGTTGGACAGCACGCCGAGCACTTCCCCGGGCGTCAGCAGCTGCGTCGCCAGCAGCACCGCCACGGCAATCGCCACGACGATATCCGGGCTCCAGCTCTCTCTTACGAACGCCACCAATACCCAGATCAGCAAGGCGCAGACGAACAACAGCGGCAGCGATTCTGGAAGCATGGACGTCCTTAAGGGTGGCGACTGAGGCGCGCGTCGAAACAACGGGCCCGCGGCGCAAGATAGAGACGTCAGCTTAGAGAGTCCAGAAACCTTTCCTGATGTTTATATGCGATTTGGTTATTAATGGAGAATGGGCACGGCCGGCGAGCGGAGGGCTGGACCCGGCGGCGTCGCTGAGTCGTCCGTCAGCAGGGATAAACGAAAAAGCCGCGCAGTGCGCGACTTTAAAAGGTGGTGGGCCCACACGGACTCGAACCGTGGACCAAAGGATTATGAGGCAGTAAAAAGCACGTTTCTGGTCGTTTCCCCGCGTCTCCCGAAAAAAGCCGATTTAGCGCGTTATCCTAAATTCAAGGGGTTAGGTGTTTCCCCTTGGTTCTGGGTATGGCTGGTCATGCCCTAAGAAACGGTACGCAAAACGGTACGCAGAAATGGCAGAGGCATCGGGCAAGGCGAGTAGTAGGAAGTTTCTGACAGATGTGGAGCTGAAGGCGCTAAAGCCTGGTCAGACTGCCACCGATTCACTGCCAGGCCGAGGTAGTGGATCAGTCTTGTTCGAGTGCCGTGCTTCAGGGGCTGTCGAGGCTTACTACCGCCGCCGTGATGAAGGAGGCCAGCAGAAGATCAAGCTGGGTGTCTTCAAGAAAACACCGAAGAGCCCTGGCCTCTCACTTACTGAGCTTCGCGAGCAAGCGGTACGTTACGCAAAGATTGCGGCAGAGCATGGTGACATTAAAGCCTATCAATCCTTGTGTGCTGCTGAGGAAGAGGCTGAGCAAGCAGAACGCCAGCGCCAGCTGCATGAGCAGCAGCGACTTGCTGCAATAGAGGCTTCAAAAGGCACTTTGTCTGAATTGTTCCGGGATTACATCGAAGACCGTCGCCGTGATGGTGTTTCAGCTGCGCAGATAAAGGAGTTCGAGCGTGTGCTGTCTAAGGATCTGGAAGGCGAGAAAGTTGTAGCCGTGAGCGAGGAAGGCCGAGAGGAACGGCTCGACATCATGAATATGAAGGCCAAGGATGTCAGGCCGGAGCATGTGAATCTTCTGCTGAAACCAATCTGGGACCGGGGAGCTAGGCGTCAGGCGGGCAAGGTTCGTTCGTTTCTTGTTGCTGCTTTCAATTTTGGTCTAAAAGCTGAGCATCATATCGACCGAAGTAGTACTAAAAGCTACGGGCTTCAGATGAATCCTGCGGATCCAGTGACTGTCCCGAATACGTCAAAACCTGGCGAGCGTGCTCTGACTGATAAGGAGCTGAGGCAATTTTGGCACACCATTACCAAGGTCGATTCAGTTGGTGCGATTATGGCGCGTGTCTTTCACTTTGCTTTTGCTACTGCAGGGCAGCGTCCCCTCCAGTTTATTCGTGAGCCCTGGACCAGCTACAACTTTCAAAAGAAGTACTTGAAGATCATCGACAGCAAAGGACGTGGTAGTAAAAAGCGTGCTCACTTCGTTCCCTTAAGCAACAGGGCCTTGCAGGTACTTGAACAGGTTCGTGCCTTACAGTCCCCAGGGGCCGTATATCCCTGGAGTGTTGGTGGGCAAAAGCCGATTCACGCGTCCAGTTTGTCTCATGCGGTGAGCGAGTGGTTTGCTACTGACCACGCCATAATGAATGGCCAGCCCATCCCAAAATTTAGCCCACGTGATATTCGGCGCACATGCACGCAGTTCATGCAGCGTAACGGCATCAAGGATTTCGAGAGTGACGCGTTGCAGTCACACGGACAGACAGGCGTTGTCGTAACGCACTACCGCAATAACCCTGAAGCGAAATTGCCTCAGATGCGCCCGACCATGGAGGCTTTCGATGCCGCGCTTAGACGCCTGCTCGATAGCTCTGATGAGGATGAGTATCAGGCTGAGCAGCTGGATTTGTTCGAGATTGGATAAGTTCCTGTAAAGTCAAGTATTTTATTGATCAATCCAGGATGCTGTGAAAATATACAGGCGTTGGGGTTGTGCGGAGCCCCATGGTTTGCCGCAGCGTCGTTGTCTACTTGATGTGCTGCGGAAATGGAAAAGTAGAACTAATGCCTCGAAGGCACGATCCGTCTGAGTAGTTCACTATGAGGAAAACATCACCACAGCTGCACCTTCATCTCCCTGCTGGTACCTCGATTTTGGAGGTGGCCTATGTCTGAGATGGTTCTCCTAGATTTCAATGCGGTTAGCCGCAAAGTCGGGTTGAGTCGTAAAACTATCTACTGCCGTATCCGAGAGGGTGACTTCCCGAGACAGGTGAAGATAGGTCGAGCAAGCCGCTGGCTTCAGCATGAGGTCGACGACTGGATAACCAGCGCCGCTGCAGCGAGATAGCAAAGAGGCCGGTCAAGTGACCGGCATTTTTTTGCCTGAAAAGACCATAGGACTTTTGATCCTATGATCACTTCTGTAGTGCGCATTGGTGGTGCGTCGAGCGCTTGAGCCAGAGACAGTACCAGGGTTGGTCTTTACCTGCATCGTTCTGCGCCAGCTTTGAGAGCGGCAACTCTGACCAGCAGTTCAATAACCCACGAAGTCTGTTGGGCACCCTCCTATTCCAAAACGGCATGTCCCGCATCGCAGAGTTCTATTAGGCCTAAAAGGAAGCGCTTGGATAGCATTGCCCGTGATTTCTCTAAAAAATCACTCCGCACTGGAATAACAATAATGATCCCAAGTGTTGCCTCCGCCCCAACCACGCCCGTTCTCTGCTGTAGCGGGTTTTTGCTGGGCACCGTGTTGTCCGTCCTGGGTGCCTTGCAACCGGCGTTAGCAGCTGACCCCGTCCACTCAGACATCATGCAGGGATTTCCACCTGCCTTGGAGATGCGTGTGAACAAAGCCAATGCCTTCCTGCCGCCCTATCTGCGCTGGTCCATGCGCCACTCCCGTGAAGTGTCGCCGACGCGTAGCATTCCCCGCGCGCAAAGCCCGCTGGCATTGCCGACTGGTACCTCACAGGATCTCGGCTCGCTCACGTTCATGGCGGGCGAGGAGTCGTTAACACTCGATGCCTACCTCGAAGAAACTGTGACCGACGGCCTGCTCGTGCTGCATCGCGGCGAGCTCGTGTTTGAGCGGTACTTCGAGGGTATGGACTCGCGTCAGCCACATATCTGGGCGTCCATGACTAAGTCGGTGACCGGCCTGCTCGCCGCGCAATTCATCGCCGAAGGCAAGCTCGACCCACACGCCAGGCTTGCCCAGTACGTGCCCGAGCTGAGTGGCACGCCCTTCGGCGAGGCCACGGTGCAGCAAAACCTCGATATGCAGGTAGGGGTCAACTACCCGGAAAACGTGCCGCCGGACCTCGGTCTGTTCGCTGCCACCGGGCTGATTCCGCGCAAGCCAGACATGCCTGCTGATATCTACTCCTTTCTGCTGGTGGCAAAGGTGGCGGAAACAGTCTCGCCACAGCCCCTGTTCTTCTATCAGAACGGTTCACCCGAGGCGCTGGCTTGGGCGCTGCGGCGTATCTCCGGGCAGAACTGGAGCCAACTGGTGGAGGCACGCATCTGGTCGCGCTTCGCCCAAGAGGATGCCTATGTCCAGGTGGATGAGTTGGGCACCGAGATGGCCAGTGGCGGCCTCAGCAGCAATCTGCGCGATACGGCGCGCTTCGCCGAGTTGGTTCGCCGTGAACTGGGACGTAATCTCGCCGCAGACAGTTTCAACCAGGCTGTTCGCAGCCTGCTGGAGGCAGGAGACCCGGAGTTGTTCGCCAGTGGCAACCTGGCTCCTGGGCGTCCCGGCTACGCCTACCACAACTACTGGCTGCAGAAGAATGATGGCGATGGTTCGCTGGAGGCCAGCGGGCGTTTTGGCCAGAAGATCTACATCAACCCCAAGCGTGAAGTAGTCATCGTCAAGCTGTCGGCGACTCCCGATCAGGCTCGCAGATCGACCAGCGCGGATGGCCCGGCCAAGGCAGCGTCCAGGGCGATTGACTCTCCCGTTACCTTCAACAACATGGTCAGTGCATTGCTGAACGCCATGCCGCAGTAATCGACACGCTGTACCCCCCATTAGACGAACCGCGCAGGCGACTGCGCATCGGCGGGCTATCGCCCGCAGAAAACCGCAACTAGGACCCGACAAAAACAACGAGAGGGTTTACATGAGCCACTTCATCGCGTGTCACTCGACACCTCGACATCGTTTCATCCCTGCCGCGCTGGCGCTGGGTATCACCCTGGCCGGCCATTCTTCGCTGTCGGCGGCGGCCACCTGGCAACTGGACGATGACTGGAGCCTGACCAGCAACAGCACTCTGTCGTTGGGTACCAGCTGGTCTCTGCAGAACGCCGACAAGCACCTGTTGAACAAGGCGGACGCGGCCAGCATCGGCAAGGTGGGCGCCGGCACCAACTACAACGGTGACGACGGCAAGCTCAATTTCGACAAGGGCGACACCATTTCGACCCTGTTCAAGGGCCTGACCGACTTCGACCTGAACGACGGGTCCCAGGGTGCCTTCATTCGCTTCAAGTACTGGTATGACCATGCCATGGCGACCGGCAACGGCGACTTCCGGCGTTTCGACGACTCCGGCTGGCAACGCCTGGCGCGCTTCCAGGGCTTCGAGGTGCTCGACGCCTACCTGTGGAAGGACTTCGAGCTGGCCGAGCGGCCGCTCAGCATCAAGGTCGGCAAGCATGTGTTGAGCTGGGGCGAGGCGCTGTTCCTGCAGAACGGGGTCAACGCCATCAATCCGCTGGACGTCTCGGCGTTCAACCGTCCCGGCACCGAGCTCAAGGAAGGCCTGCTGCCGGTGGAAATGTTGTCCTTCAACTACGACCTGGCCGACCGCCTCAGCGTCGAGGGCTTCTGGCAATACAACTTCCGTCCCTCGGTGCTCGAGGGGTGCGGCACCTTCTTCAGCGCCAACGACGCGCTGCAGGAGGGCTGCCAATACGACAAGCTGATCGCGGGCGGCCTCTCCACCACCGATATCTCCAGCATCGAGAATGCGACCAGTGCGCCGCCCGGCATGGGGCCGGCCACCGAGCGCTATCTGCGGCGCACCTCCACCGACTGGGCCGATGATACCGGCCAGTACGGCCTGGCCATGCACTACCTGATCGAGTCGCTCAATGACGCCGACCTCGGGCTGTACTACATGAACTACCACAGCCGCACGCCGCTGCTGTCCGGGGTAATCGCGCGCCAGGCGCCCAACGCGGGCGGCAACCCGGGTCCCAATCTCAACACAGGCGATTACTTCACCGTGTACCCGGAGAACATACGCCTGTTCGGCGCCAGCATCAGCGGCGTGGTGGGCACTACCGCGGTGTTCGGCGAGCTGACCTACCGGCCGAACATGCCGCTGGGCTACAACTCCGCCGACCTGATCAACCTGCTTGCCGGGCAGCGCAACAGCGCCATCATGCCCATGACCCCCGATGAACTGGCCGCCGCCCGTGGCAGCCGGGTAGACGGCTATGTGCGCAAGGAGGTCTGGCAGTTCAGCCTGGGCGCCGCCGACAGCTTCTCCAACGTGCTCGGTGCCCAGCGCCTGGCCTGGGCCGCGGAACTCGGCGGTAACTGGATCGGTGGGCTGGACCCGCAGGACCTGCGCCTCGGCCGCGCCGGGGCCTTCGGCCGCACACCGACCTCTGACGGCACCGCCTGTTCGACGCCGGCCGCACAGAATCCCGCCGGCCTTACGAACACCGAACTTGCCGCAGCAACGAACTGCAACACCCACGGTGTAATGACCGCGTTCTCCTGGGGCTACCGACTGCGCATGGGACTGAGCTACGAAGGCGTGATTCCGGCCACGGTGGTCACTCCTTCCGTCAACTGGCGCCATGACGTGGAGGGCTATGGCCCCAACTTCCAGGAAGGACAGCAGGCTCTGGGCCTGGCGCTGACCTTCGACTACCGCAACGAGTACTCGCTCGAACTGGCCTACAACAGCTTCTTCGGCTCGAACGAGTTTTCCCTCATCGATGACCGCGACTATGCCTCGGTCACTGTCAAAGCGAGCTTCTGACCATGACTGCCTTCAAGACGCTTCCCCTCGCACTTGGCCTGCTGGCTGCCTGCACCCTGGTACAGGCCAAGGAAAACGACCCGACACGCTTGGATAGCGTGCTGACGCCTGTGGGCGCCGAGCGCGCCGGCAATACCGACGGCAGCATCCCGGCCTGGGACGGTGGCATGAAAGCGGGTATTGCGCCGATCAGCGCCAACGGCGACTACAGTGACCCGTTCGCCGACGAGCAGCCGCTGTACGTGATCACGAATGCCAACCTGGCCCAGTACAGGGATCAGCTGAGTCCCGGCCAGCAGGCCCTGTTCGCCCGTTACGCGGACTACCGCATGGCCGTCTACCCGACACACCGCAGCGCCACGCTGCCCCAGGCGTACCTCGATGAAAGCCGGGCGAACCTCGCCAAGGTGAGACTGACGGATGAAGGCAACGGCCTGGATGGCTACCACTTCGGTGTGCCGTTCCCCCAGCCGACCGAAGGTCTTGAGGTCATGTGGAACCACCTCACGCGCTACCGTGGCGGTTCCATTCGCCGACAGTTCTCCTCGGCCACCGTTCAGGAACGAGGCGACTACACGGTTGTCAGTTCGCACGGTCTAACCGTATTCCGAGAGAACATCAGCGACCTCGACCCGAGTGAGAACCTGCTGCTGCTCAATCGCGTGCGCACCACCGCGCCATCGCGCTACGCCGGCGAGGTAACGCTGGTGCACGAGCCGCTGAACCTGGTAGCGGGGGTTCGCTCGGCCTGGCAATACAACCCTGGCCAGCGTCGTGTCCGGCGGGCACCGACGGTGGCTTATGACAGCAGCGCGCGCTACAGCTTCGGCCAGGTAGTGGCCGACAGCGTCGATGGCTACAACGGCGCCCCTGATCGCTACGACTGGCAGTTGCAGGGCAAGCGGGAAATGCTGATTCCCTACAACGCTTACCGCGTGGCCAGCAAACAGACGCCTTACAGCGAGCTGTTGAGGCCCGGTTACCTCAACCCGGAACACACACGCTACGAGAAGCACCGAGTGTGGATCGTCGAGGCCACCATCAAGCCGGGTGTGCGCCATGTGTATGCCAAGCGTCGCTTTTACCTCGACGAGGACACCTGGCAGATCGTCGCCTCAGACATCTATGACAGCCGTGGCGAGCTGTGGCGCAGTTACGAATCGCACATCGCCATGCTGCACGACATCCAGCTGCCGCTCACGGTGGCCGAAGCGACCTACGACGTGATCTCCGGACGCTATGCGGTCAACTACCTGACCAACGAAGTCACCGTCAGGGCGCAGTACGGCGAGACCCTGTCGAAGACCGAGTTCACCCCCGCACAGTTGAAGCGCCTGGGCAAATAGCGACTCGCCCGGCCGACCGGTTCGGCGACCACGCATCGCCGGAGTCGGCGCCCTTCGGGGCGCCGACATTTGCATTTCTCTTACCCACTGGAAAAGACCATGCCCTTCTTTCGCTTCAGCGCCCTGACCCTGGCGCTCATCGCCCTCGGCGCCCAGGCCGAACAGCCGGTCGCGGCCAAGCCCGCCACCGAGATCACCCAGCAACGCAACCAGGCCTGGTTGCAGCGCCTGCCATTCGAAGACCGGGCAGATTTCGACAGCGCCCGCCGCGGGCTGATCGAGCCATTCACCGGAGTGGTCGAGAATGCCGAGGGTAAGCCCGTGTGGAACCGCATGGCCTACAACTTCCTCGATGGCAACGACGCCCCGGCCAGCGTCAATCCGAGCCTGTGGCGCATCGCCCAGCTGAACAACCTCGCCGGCCTGTTCGAGGTGCGCGAGCGGGTGTACCAGGTGCGTGGTCTGGACCTGTCGAACATGACCATCATCGAGGGCGATAGCGGCCTCATCCTTATCGACCCGCTGATCAGCACCGAGACCGCTCGCGCCGGCCTCGAGCTGTACTACAAGCACCGCTCACGCAAGCCGGTGTTGGCGGTGATCTACAGCCACTCCCACGTTGACCACTTTGGCGGCGTGCGCGGGGTGATCGACGAGGCCGACGTCAAGGCCGGTAAGGTCAAGGTGATCGCCCCGGAAGGCTTCTACGAGCATGCTGTCAGTGAAAACGTGCTGGCCGGCCCGGCGATGATGCGTCGTGCGCAGTACATGTACGGTGCGTTGCTGCCGCGTGGCGAGCGCGGCCAGGTTGACTCCGGCCTCGGCAAGGGCACCCCGACCAACGCGACGGTGACGTTGATCGCACCCAGTGAGGTGATCGCCAAGCCGCTGGAGACCCGCACCATCGATGGCGTCGAGATCGAGTTCCAGCTTACCCCCGGCACCGAGGCGCCGGCTGAGATGAACATGTACTTCCCGCAGTTCAAGACCCTGTGCATGGCCGAGAACGCCACCCACACCCAGCACAACGTGCTGACCCTGCGCGGCGCTTTGGTGCGCGACTCGAAGGTATGGGCACAGTACCTGGACGAGGCTCTGGTGCGCTACGGCGACAAGACCGAGGTGTTGTTCGCCCAGCATCACTGGCCGACCTGGGGCGGCGTGCAGATTCGCGAGTACCTGGCTGACCAGCGCGATATGTACGCCTTCCTCGACAGCCAGACGCTACGTCTGATCAACCAGGGGCTGACTTCGACCGAGATCGCCGAGAAGCTCGACACGCTCCCGCCGCGCCTGGCCAACAAGTGGTACAGCCGAGACTACTACGGTTCGCTCAGCCACAACGTGCGCGCGGTGTACCAGCGTTACATGGGCTTCTACGACGGCAACCCGGCCAACCTCGACCCGCTGCCGCCAGAAGCTGCCGGGCAGCGCTATGTGGTGGCCATGGGTGGCGCCGACGCGGTACTGACCAGCGCGCGCCAGGCATTCGACTCCGGGGACTACCGCTGGGCAGCGCAGTTGCTCAACCACCTGGTGTTTGCGGCGCCTGACAACGCGGTAGCGCGTGGGCTGCAGGCCGATACCCTGGAGCAGCTCGGCTACCAGAGCGAGAACGCCACCTGGCGCAATATCTACCTGAGCGGCGCCCAGGAGCTGCGCCAGGGTGTGGCCGAGGCCCGCTCGCGTAACGGCGCGCCGGATATGATTCGGGCGCTAACGCCGAGCATGTTCTTCGACTACCTGGCGGTGCGTATCGATGCTATGAAGGCGGCCGAGGAATATCTACTGATCAACTGGCGCTTCACCGACCTCGGCGAGGATTACGCCCTGACCTTGCGCAACGGCGTGCTGACCCACCGCAAGGGCTCGCGGCATGCCCAGGCGGACATCAACCTGAGCATGACCAAGGCGTTGCTCGACCGCATCGCGCTGAAGGAAACCGGTTTCCTCAAGGAGGCCACCATCGGCGGCATCGAGATCGAGGGCGGGCGGCTGAAACTGCTCAAGCTGCTCGGCGGGATGGACGAGCCGAACCCGCAGTTCAACCTCGTCACTCCCTGAGTCCTGATGCATCAACGCCCCGCACGACATCGGTCGTGCGGGGCGTTGTTTATTGCGTGAGCTGGATGGCCGGCGGCAGCCAGCGCCGCTCAAGCACTTCTGGCTGCGGCCAGTACAGGCGCAGGAACAGATTGAAGCGACCCTCCGGTGCCGGTAGCCAGTTGCGGCGCTGGTTGGTGTCGGTCGGTTGCTCATGCTGGATGTACAGATCCAGCGAGCCGTCGGCGTTGTAGTGCAGATCGTCACGGTCGCCGAGGGCGTAGCGGTTCAGCGGGTTGGCGGAGAGGAACTGCGCGTCGTTGTACAGCGTCAGCGACCAGAACGCCCGCGCCGGTGGCAGCTGGTCCTGGGCGAAGTGCAGCACGTAGCGGTGTTCGCCGCTCAGCGGGCGGCCCTGCGAGTCGCTGTGCAGGTTCGGGTAGATGGCATCCTCGGGGCTGTTGGCGCCGAGGCCGAGCTTGGCCACCAGCGCGCGCTGCTGGTAGCGGGTGCCGTATTCGCCGAGTTCGTAGCCGATGCGCCAGCCGTTGAAGGTGGTGCGCTTGCCGAGCAACTGCTGGCTGTCGTCGAGCCGAGCGACTACCTTGCGGTAGCCGAGTGCGCTGCCCAGGCGCTGCAGAGGCGACTGCTCTGGTTGGCAGTCTTCGGTGAGCAGGCCGGTGGCGCGGATGCGCTCAAGCATTGGCGCGTCTTCAGGGCGCGGCGGGTTGTCGCGCAGCAGCTGGCAGAAGGTGCGGAAGAAGGTTGCGCGGTCCCACTCGGCTAACTGGCGGTCCGGGCCTTTACTGCGGTCGAGTGGCGGCAGCTCGACCATCGCCGCCGGTCCCTCGGCGCTAGCCTGTCCTTGCCAGGCGCTCAGCGGCATCAGCTGAAAACGCTGCTGCAGTGCGTGGACCTCGGCGTAGTCCTGAGGCCCGGCGCTCTTGATGCGGCCGATCATCCAGGCCATCTGCGTGGGGACACGGATCGGCTGCATGCCGGCCGGCACCTCGCCCTGCCAGGTCGGGCCGACCACTAGGAAGTCTCTGGCGCCGGTGCCGATGGTACGGGTGCCGGGGCTGCTCACCACGTTGGTCCAGGCATCCATGATCGGCATCATGTAGTAGTGCCCCATGGTGTCGGGGATGCTCATCACCACCGGCTCCCGGCGCAGATCGAAGTGGACGATGCTGTAGAGGGTGTCGACGTTCGGCGACACCACGCTGTTGAAGCTGGCGTCAGGGAAGCGCCGGCTATGGCGGAAACCGTTGATGGCGGTGGTGCCGAGCAGCTTCTGGTGCTGCTTGGTCAGCTCCATGATCACCAGCGGGTAGCCGAACAGATAGGCCTGGGCGGTCTCCCGCGCCTGTTGCAGCACGCTGTGGGTAGCGATGCCGGCGGCGAGCAGCGCGCCGCTGCCGAGCGCGAGAGCCCAGCGAGTCTTCCTAGTCAGCGTCATGGGCGAGCCTCCGCGCATGAGGGGGTGTCGAGGGAGTGATCATTTTTGTTGTTCTCCTTTGGGGTAGTGAATCAGAGTGGGGTGCCCCTCAGCAGGGCGCCGAGTATTGCCAGCAGCGCCATGGCCAGCAGCGCCAGGCTAGTGCCAAGCACCGCGCACAGCCGGGCGCGACCGCGTTCGTCGCGCAGCATGGCCAGGCTGCGCCGGTAGCGACGGCGCTGGCCGAGCCAGAGCAACGCGGCGCAGCCCAGGGCGAGCAGCGTCACTGCCTGTTCTTGGCCGCGCAGTGCCAGGCAGGCGATCACCAGCAACGACAGTTGTGTGCGGCGCCAGGCTAGCTCCGTGCGTTCGGCTTGCAGGCCGGGGTCGCTCAAGCAGTCAGGCATGCCAGCGTGGCCAGAACAGGCCGACCAGGATCAGTGCCGCCAGACAGCAGCCGAAGGCCAGCAGCGGGACCAGCACGGGCAGGGGCAGGGCGCGGCGATGGCGCAGGGCGCGCTCTACCGCGAGCCAGCGCAGGCAGGCGCCCGCGCTGACCAGGATGCACAGCGCCAGCAGGCTGAGGGTGATGCACAGCCGCAACAGTGGCTCGAAGGCCTGGCCGGCGAAAGTCTCTACGGCGATGCCTCCGCCGAGCAGTGCCAGGGCCGTGCGGATCCAGGCCAGGAAGGTGCGTTCGTTGGCCAGGGTGAAGCGCGGGTCGGGCTCGTCGCCACCGAGCAATAGCTGGCTCAATGGTTTGCGGTGTGTGTGCACGGGCATGGCAGTCCAGAATAAAAAGCTTTGTCGACTCGGGTGTTCAGACGACGTAAAGAGCGTTTCTTCAGAGGTGCTTGTTGGCGCGAATGGTATCGATCACGGATGGTTCGATGAGGCCACACAGTTGGATTTTCAACACTCGTTTTTCCTCGTTGTTGTCGAGCGAGAAAGGGCGTGCACGCGTCCTCAACAATAGGTCGTCAGGCGCTTCCAGCATGTAACCCGGGTTGCAAAAACTCCCTTCGTACCGATGTTTCAGGGATACTAGGCAGGCGTGAAATGCCCCACAAATAGTGTCTTCGGATAGACGCCATAACGCTTCGGCATAGCCAGAGAGAACCGCATGACCCTCAAGCAGCTCCGCTACCTGATTGCCATTGCTGAGGCAGGCAGCTTTTCCGCCGCTGCGAGGCGGGCTTACATAGCCCAGCCGGCGCTGAGCCGGCAGATCGGCCTGCTAGAAAGTGAGTTGGGGTTGCAGTTGTTGGAGCGGCAACACGACGGTGTGGCCCTCACAGACGCTGGTCGTCAGCTTTATGAAGTAGCTCGTTCGGTGGTGCAGAAGCTGGACTCCGTGAAGGACGAGCTGACCTCGACTCGCGGTGACCCCAAGGGGCTGGTCTCTATTTCGATCCCCGCTACTGCGTCGGCGTTGCTTCTACCGGAAATCATCGCGCGGGCTGCGGAGAAATTCCCCAGTATCAGCCTCCGAGTGTGTGATGGCCTCACCCGCGAAGGGGGGCAGGCAATCGAGTTGGGTAAGGTTGATTTCGGTGTTGTGCCCAATGCTGAGGAGCTTGAGCATGTGGCAGCCGAGCCTATCTTTACCGAGGAGCTGTACTGGGTCGGGCCGAGAAGCGCGGAGGGTGATGCACCTATAAGCCTGGCCGAGGCAGCTGCCACACGGCTTGTCATGGCACCGCGTGCGTTGCACCTGCGTCGACGTATTGAGCAGGCCGCCATGGAGGCGGGGGTGGTGTTGAATGTGGCATACGAGCAGCAGTCAGCACCGGGTATCGCCAGCCTGGTTCGCAGCGGGCTGGCGGCAACCATCAGTAACTGGCCGCCGCTGGAAGAGCTGCTTGAGCCTACTGCTGCGCGGCTGATTGTCGAGCCGCGCATCACTCGTACCGTCTCCATTACCTACTCAGTGCACAAACCCTTGTCATTCGCCGCCTCCTGCATGCGCGATCTAGTGCGCACGATATTACTCGACGCTGTCCAGAATGGCCGCTGGCGCGGCAGTTTGATCGAGCGTGAAGTGGACGACGATATTCAAGCCCTTGAGCTGGCGTCGGGCACGAGCTCTTGAGACAGGCGTTCGCGCGAACGCTGTGGATTCATACTCATTAGACCGATAAGACCTGCTACGACCATCACCCCACCGCAGACCAGGAAGCCTTGTGCGTAGCCTTCAGGGTGGTCAGCTCCAGCACCTTGCACCAGCAGACCGGTGATCACTGGCGCCGACAGGCCAGCCAGCGAGGCGACTGCGTTGCCGATAGCGAGAATGCCACCGCGCTGACCGCTGGGAGTAAATTCGCCGAGCATGGCCGGTCCTACCGAGTACATAACCAGCGCCAGACCACCACTCAAGGTCAGACTGATGATGCGTACGGTGACCGATAGCTCCTGCAGCATCAGTGCTGCCGAGAACAATCCTCCGGCTATCAGGCATACCGAAACGAAGGCCCCCCTAGCGAGGCGCGAAGGTATGCCACTACTTAGTAAGCGCTGTGACAGCCAGGCCATGAAAAGGCTGAGCGGTGTGGTCACCACCACGAACAGCACGAACATGTGCCCCGTCTTCAGCGGGTCCAGGCCGAGACCAATTTCCAGATAACTGGGTACCCAAGTCAGGGTCAGTGCCAGCGACCAATTGGCAGCGAAGTGGCAAACATAGTTGCCCAGCACACTGCTGTCGGTGAGCAGGCGGCGGTAAGGTATGCGGTGGCTGTCCGCGGGACTTTGACCGGCTCGCAGGCTATCGAGAGTACCTTCACGGCCAAGCAGCAGCCATAGCACACACCAAACCGCACCGATGGCCGCCAGCACCGCAAAGTTGACACGCCAGCCATAGTTCAGGCTGATCCACGGGATCATTGCGCCCGCCACCAGCAGGCCCATGGCGCTACCTGAGTGGAGTAGGGCTACCGGCAGACTGCGGCGATCATCAGGGAACCACTTATACAGCGCGTGAGTGGCAACCGGGGAGGCTGGTCCTTCGCCGACGCCGAGCAGCACCCGGCAGGCAACAATCATCCACAGCGAGCTGGCAAACAGCATAGGTAGCTGGATCACCGCCCAAAACAGTCCCATGCCCAAAAGCAGGGTGCGGGTTGGCCGACGGTTGGCAAGGAATCCGCCAACTACTGCGGACACAGCAAACAGCCAGTGCAGAGCGCCGCCGATCAAACCGAACTCGGTAGGTGTTAGGCCCAATTCTTTGGTCATCGGTACCCCGACCAGGCCAATGACGACCTTGTCGAGGAAGTTGACCAGCATCATAAAGGCCAGCAGGAAGGCGATAGTCCAGGCGGTACGAGGACGGAAGGCAGTGACTTCTTGGATCATGGGAATTCTCTTTTATTGTTGTGGAGGGGCCGTCCGCTTTTCCCTAACGGACGGCCCCTTGGACTACCTCATCAGGGCATCAGGATGCCTTTGGCGATGGTGTTACGCTGGATTTCACTGGTGCCGGTGAGCACGCGCATCATGCGCGTGGCACGAAAGAGGAACTCCACTGGGTGGCCCTTGATAAGTCCCGTACCGCCGTGGATCTGCACCGCCTTATCGACAATGCGGAAGGCGATTTCCGAGGCGAACAGCTTGCACATCGGCGCCTGCACTTTGATGTCGCCGCCAGCGTCATTGTTGGCTGCAGTGGCGTACATCATGCTGCGCGCGGCATACAGTTCGGTGGCCATGTCGGCGAGCATGTGATTGATGGCTTGGAACATGGCGATAGGCTGACCGAACTGTTTGCGGGTACGGGAATGATCGAGCGACAGGTTCAGTGCGAGGCCCGCCATACCGAGCATGGTCGGACAGTGCAGTAGGCGATTTAGGGTGATACGCCCCATCGCCAGTTTGAAGCCTGCGCCTTCATCCCCGATGCGGTTTTCTACCGGCACGCGTACCTCTTCCAGCACGATATTGCCGTGGGCACCACCACCGGACATCACCGAGTAGTCGCTTTCGATACTTACGCCCTCGGCACTCAGGTCAATGAAGAACGCCGAAATGCCCTGTGGACCGCGACCCGGTTCGGTCACTGCGAGCAGCACCGCGAGGTCGGCGTAAGGCGCTCCGGAGATGTAGCGCTTGGCACCGTTAAGTACGTAGTAATCGCCTTCGCGTCGTGCCGATGTGCTAATCGCGCTGGCATCGGAGCCAGCCTCGGCCTCTGTAAGGGCGAAACACACCGCTTTCTCAGCTCGGCACACGGGACGGAGGAAAGCCTCAATCTGATGTTCGCTTGCGACGCGGAACAGATGACCGATGCGCGGTGGGCCGGATAACTCACCCAGTATGTGCGGAGCCAGCGGCGAGCCTGTGAGTACTGCTGCTTCCTTGACCGCACACAGTTCAGCCACGCTGAGGCCGGCACCGCCAAGCGCTTCGGGCAGCATCACATTGTAGAAACCCAGTTCGCAGGAGCGACGCCATACATCGCGCAGCACCGGCTTGGCGACAGGCTCTCCCCAGATGATGCCTTCACGCTCGGCGAGCGGGGTCAATTCATCGCGGACGTACGCCTGGATACCCTCGATTATGCGGGTGGCTTTTTCGCTTGGCTTGATCATGTCCATGTCTCCCATCAGATCCGTCGCTCACTGTTCTGCCAGTACGCTTCGCGAATCACGCGGCGCACGACTTTGCCATTCGGGTTCTTCGGTAGCTCGCTGACGAAGTCCACGGCCCGCGGCTTCTTGAAGCCGGCCAGGCTGCGTCCGCAATGCTCGATAATTTGCTCGGCGGTCAGGCTTTCTCCCGGCTTGAGTACGACTACTGCGCGTATAGCCTCGCCCCATTGTTCGTCGGGCACGCCGACTACCGCAGCCTCGAAAATCTGTGGCAGGGTATAGAGCACTTGCTCCACTTCGGTCGGGTAGATGTTGAATCCACCGGAAATGATCATTTCCTTCTTGCGGTCGACGATGAACACGTAGCCGCGCTCGTCTACTTTGGCCAGGTCGCCGGTGAGGTAGTAGCCATCGCGCATCACTTCAGCAGTGAGCTCCGGCGCTTGCCAATAGCCCTGCATGATGTCCGGGCCCTTGACCACGATCTCGCCGATCTCGCCAGGCTTAACGTCCTCGAACTGCTCGTTCACCACGCGAAGGTCTGTCTCGAAGTAGCAGCGTCCGCAGGACGCAAGGCGGTTATGGTCATCGCCCTCAATCAAGTGGTCTTGCTCGGTCAGCACGGTGACTAGCGAGCAGGTTTCTCCCGCGCCATAACCCTGAGCGAGTATTGGCCCGAACACCTCGATGGCGCGCTTGACTTGGGCAGGTGCCATGGGCGCGGCACCGTACATGACCAGGCGTAGGCTGGAGAGGTCGTAGCGGTCGACCTCGGGCACGTTGACCAGGCGGTTGATCATCGCAGGCACTAGAAACAAACGTGTCACCCGTTCGCGTTGGATGGTCTCCAGCAGCAGACGGTCCTCATAGCGTTCCAGCAGCAGATTGCATGCTCCCAGCGCCAGCAGCGGCATGATTTGCATGCCGCTGGCATGGGTGATTGGCCCGACATGCGCCATTACGTCGCCAGGAGCGGCTCGCCGCGTGGGGCTGGCGATGCTCTTGCGGATCAGTGCCTTGCGGTTGCCGTACGAGAGCATGGCTGCCTTAAGCACGCCGGAGCTGCCGGAGGTGTAGTGCAGCACCGCCAGGGCGTCGTCCACAGGATCACAGTGCATCGCTTCATCAGTGCCACGCTGCAGCACGGACGCGTAGCTGACATCTCCTGCATCATCATCCAGAGAAATGATCAAGCTAAGTCGAGGCATCTCTCCGCGGCGGCTATGTAGCGCTGCGGCGAAGCGGCCCTCGCAGAGTACTGCTTGGCTATGGGAGTCGTTGAGTATCTGGATGATTTCATCCAGGGACAGGCGGGCGTTAATCGGCACCTTCACCATGCCGGCCTTATAAAAAGCTATTTCCGCCTCGGCCAGCTCTACCCGATTCGGCGCTAGTATCGCTACGTGCGTACTTTCGATTAAGCCAAGTGATTGCAGTCCTGACGCCAGGCGATTGGTACGAAGTTCAAGTTCGGCGAAGGTAATACGTTGTTTGGAATCAACCAATGCTTCTTGGTTAGGCCAATACAACGCACTACGACTGATGATCTTTCCTAAATTCAATTTTTTATTCTCACCGGCAGGATAAGTGCGCCGATGCTATCCATGAGCTTGCTCTGGGAACTAATAGAACTGTGCGATGTGGGGCATGCCGTTTTGGAATAGATGGCGAAATACGTGCTCAATGACCCGTTTATGCCGCCCGCTTTAATCGTCGGAGTGTTCTGAGGGTAAGCCGGTTCTTCTGGTGTTTGGTGTCTATGAAATATTGTACTGGCGGCGTACCGATGTTTTGTATTTGAGGGCACTCTGGTTCTGCCCGGAACCTTTGGCTCAGGGGTACTAACACCTTGGGCTGTCTATTGCGCGTGAACAGATTACGACGACATCCAGGTGGTAGGTTGCACATTGATGCCACGGTCCTTGCAATTCGCAGTGCCCACCATGAACTGAAGTCGAGAGTCTACGAGATAGGTCTCTACCAAAGTGGGCTTATAGGACAGTCTGATGTCGACGATGGCGCATATGCTGAGGCCGTCCACGAGGAGTCTCTGGACTAGAAACATTAGGCCTTCGCCTGCTGATTCGGGGCTGGCCATATAAATAGTAGGTGGCCGTTGAGATTGTCGCAGGGGGCATGGCAACAGGCTGGCTTGTGGACTTTTAGCCCATCAAGATGTTTGTGCAATATCTTCTTCGAGCTCTCTTACAGCCTTGGTTACCTTGACCTCGAAAAGCCGCTCTACCTGGTCATCGCGTAGACGCTGGGCAGCATCCCCAATCCATAGCGCTAGTAGCTTGCGTTTGTCCGCGATACTGTGGTCGTCCAAGTTGGGGATGTAGGTATGGTTGCCAGCTCTTCCACGACGAAGCTCATAGAAGGTCTTGATCAATGACTTTGTTTTGACTTTTCCGTCAAGCGAAAAGCGTGTGGTTAGGTTGCGGATCGTATGATTGACTGATCGCAGCTGCGCAGTCGACGTAATTTGGGAGAAGTACGAGGCCCAGCCACGTCGTTTACCCCCGAAGAAACATCCGGTAATCCGAAGATTGACCTTCCATTCACAGTACGCCCTGGCTCTCTCCATATCCTCTGCTGACCTTGCAGTTGCAACCTTGTGACGGTAAGCCGTGAAGATTTTCGCAATTGAGGACTCGAAGCGAAGGATGCTTTCGCGACGGATGATGATCTGACCGCCCTCTACCTGATACCCCAGGAAGCTGAACGGTTCTGTGAGAGGCGCAAACTTAGATTTTGACTCCGGGCCAAATTCGTGGGGCTGTAGCCCCATTTTCTTCAGCCCGTTAATGAGCTCATTGGCCACTGCCTCGGACTGATCCTTTGGTGTGAGGATCAGGATGTCATCTACGTAACGCTTGTACCAAATATCGGGTCGACTCTTGAACGCTAAGTCGATGTCCTGAAGTGCGATTTCGGCCAGCAAGTTGGAGACTGCCAGGCCCTGAGGTACGCCGATGGTTGTGTTAGGGGCGTCTTTTCTACCTTTGGACTCAGATACGGTCGGCGTGGTGATTGCAGACGCAATCAGTTGCTTCAGTTCCGGCTTGCGGATCTTTTTTCGAACAGCAGCATCGATCAGCGAGTGTGGGATTGAAGGATAGAAATGCTTCAAGTCAATCTTGGCGTACTCGCTATAGACCCCAGATGCCAGCGCACTCTTCAGGTCTTCAATGACACCCTGAGGCAACGAGAGCTTGGCTGTCGGGTACACCTCAGCAAGGCACTCACACAGTGCACGCAGGACAATGCGGTCCCGAGCAGTTGGTATTGATATCTGTCTAGGGAGGGAGGTTGCTCCCTTGAGAATTAGCTTTTCCTTATAGGCTGTGAACCGATATTTACCCTGGTGAACTTTCTGAATTATGAGCTCCAGCTCACCATTCAGCTTGGCGTCAAGCTTGGCCGGTCTGGTGCGGTCAAGCCCGATGGCCCCCGAGTTTTTGATCTTTTCGGCGTAGACCCGGAGGAGCGATTTGCGAGCAAAGAGTTTTTTGAAACTACGCGCAGCGCTCATCAGCACATCCAGGTCAGCAAACCCACGGCAAGGGGAAGTACGTATAGGGCGACGGTAATAATCAGGCGAGCGCCGAGCCAGGAAATGGCATAGCAGTTTTCAAACGCAGTCGGTTTGCGACTGGTAAGCCCAGTTGCAAATACGCGTGCGATGCGGTCGTCGATTTCTCTGTGATTCTCACACTCAGCTAGCAGCTCGTCATACTGCTTCGTTTGCAGCGGGGTTGGGGCCGTGCCCAGGGAAAGCTCACGGTATAGGGCCTGCAGCTGCAGGTAGTTTTTGCGCATCAGCATGGCGCGTACTCGGAAATCGCGGTTTGTCACGGCGAGTGAGAAACCAAGTAAAGCGATGGAGAGTACGGTGGCCATTATGTCGGTGTTTGGGCCGAGGAGATGTTCGTAGCGAATGGTCAGTACGCCTAGTGTCGCGCTGAGTATTGCATACCACACCAACAGCATCTGCGAGTGAAAATCCAGCCAATCTAAGCGGTTATTGGCCTGAATGCGGGCCTTGTAGGTGAACCAGACGCTGTCCTTCACACGTACATCTCCATGGGGATTTGGGGAAGAGGCAGGGGGATTTGAGTAACCTTTGAACATCCCCAGTGGGGGATCAGTGGGGTTTTAGCCCAACAGCCGAGGCTGTTAATTATCAGAACCGCCCTCGAATAAACGAGAGGAGGAACCTGCCTCTTCCGCGCGGATCTTACAATGCCACTTCTGTTCAGGGAAATTTTACAGTGCAATGGCACCAAGACCAGGAGGTGCCCTTGTTCTTTTAGGCACGTGATGCTCGCAATTGAACGCTTGATGGCCGTTCTATCCCAGGCGAATGCCGGGATGGGCTTCATTAATCAAGCCTAATCACTGCTAGCGATAGCTGCTCGGTTTGACGCTTGTTTGATCAGTGTTATACAAAAATAATTGATTGTAGTGTTGCAATAGCTTTTGCTCATTTCGCATGCTGATTGTGTACGAGACCGCTCGTATACATAAAAAGAAGAATCAGCATGAACACAGATACCCAAAATGCTTACCGCTCACTGGCTAGCCACTTTTACGCCACACACCTGCCAGATATCCCTCTCAGTGAACTCAATGAGCTCAACGTCATTGGCGCGTTGCTGCGAGCTGCTCCTGGTTACAGGCCTGACTACTTCAGGCGGTTACGAAATGCTTTGGCTCTGGATCAGAAGCTAAAGGGCAAGTTTTGGATTGCTCAGGAGATCAACAGGACGCTCAACCCCGTCACCGTGCTTGGCTTGCCGCGTAAGCGAAAGCCAGTCCGGCGGCAGAGAATTTCTGATGAGGATTTTGGCCGCTGGGTGAATGGGCTTTTGGCGGATGAAATGCCTGTCGAGGCGGGGGCACTGATGTTGATCAGCATGACTGGTGCGAGGCCCTGTGAGCTGGCGGGTATTACTGTCGATGGGCTGCGGATAAAGATTCAGGGCGCTAAGCACAGTCATGGTGGATTGCGCGGTGCTGACCGAGAGCTTGAGGCCAGTCAGGAATTCTGCGATCTCGTGCGTAATGCGCTGGAAGCTTTTCACAAAGACTATCGAAGCCTGGACTCCATGCGCATGGCGATCCATGAGGTGGCCAAAAAGGTCTTTCCGCGAGGGCGTACTCCCTCCATGTATACGTTGCGACACCAGTTCGGCGCGAATTTGAAGGCCTCTGGAATGTCCAGGGTTCAGATGGCGTATGTGATGGGCCACCAGGCAACGGATTCTATTGGTCGCTATGGCGACAAGCGCTTCGGACGAGCCGAAGCTGTCCAGGTAAGGCCTGCCAAAGACGCGGATCTATCGGCTATTCGAACAACCCATGCGGCGTATGCTCGTGCTCGCTCAAAGGCACTGCAGGTAACTCAATGATAATTGAGCTCACCGGGGGCTTATCTCAAGCATCTCAGCTCATCTGTAGGCTGGGGCAATAAAATGGTTGGTGATGCCGACCAGGCTGATGCCTTCAGCCCCCGCCTCATGGCGTGGAGACCCTGCACGTGAGGCGCAGGTATTGAATGCGCTATTCCCGTTGATGGAGCGTGACCGTGAAGCAACCCTGGCCATTTTTGAAATCATCAAGAACCAGCCGGGCTATTGATGAACGAGATTATTGAGCTGGGCGACATTTCTATTTTGGTGACTCGTAAGGACATCAAGAATGTCCACCTGACGGTGCATCCGCCTGAGGGCAGAGTCACGCTAGTCGCTCCAACCAGTACACGGCTTGGGGTGGCACGGGCTTACGCAATTTCAAAACTGGGCTGGATTCGTGATCAGCAGAGTAAATTGGATGCGCAGGCCCGAGAGGCACCGCGCCAGTTTGTGGAAAGAGAAAGCCACTACATCTGGGGGCGACGCTACCTGATGGTGGTGAATTACCTGGATGCCAAGCCTGCGGTAATACTCGACCACAAACGCATCACCTTAACGGTGCGCCCCGGTAGCGATGCACTCAAACGTGCAGAGGTCATGCATCAATGGCACAAGCAGCAGCTGCACGCCGTGGTGCCTGTGCTGATCAAGAAGTGGGAGCGCAAACTGCAGGTCGAGGTTACCGGCTATTACTTGCAGCGAATGAAGACCAAGTGGGGCAGCTGTAACCACAAAGCCGGCAACATTCGTCTGAACACTGAATTGGTTAAGAAGCCCAAAGACCTACTTGAATACGTGATCGTTCACGAGATGGTTCACCTGCTTGAGCCAACCCATAACGAGCGCTTTATCTCCATCCTCACCGAGCACTACCCAACCTGGCGTGAGGCCCGCGCTGAGCTGAATGAGTTGCCGCTGACGGCAGAGGTTTGGAGGGAGTGAATGGGCCCTGCTTCACTCCTTAACAACTAGCCATGCGCTGCATCGAATGACCAGCCAGCCATTCACCTGCGGCGAATGAAACAAGCTGATTTTTGACAACAAAGGCAGTTGAGCATTTTGGCCGTTTTTTCGGTCTCGCTTCACATTCGTTACGCTGACCTCACAAACGCCCAAAACGCCCAACTGCCCCATACTTGAAGGCTTCAAGTATGGGGGGAGGGGGCGTACTTGAAGAGTCGCCAGGATGGCTGCTTCAAGTACGCCCCCTCCCTTGTATTTGTTGTCAAAGCTTAGCCAGCCCGGCAGGCCGGGCTGAAAAAGGCGGTCGTGCTGGTTGGGCCTAAACCTTCCGGTTGCATACGGCGTTTGTTTGTCATCAATCAAAATCGAAAAGCAACCAGCGCCAGGGCGCTGAAGGTACGAGCAGGGAGGCGCGAAGCGGTGCATGGCCGGCGTACCGGAATGGGTGCATTCAAAAATGCTGGCCACGCAGTAATGACTTGGTTATGAAAAAAATCATCAAAATGTTTATTTTCAATGACTTAAAATAAAACATAACCGAAAAAAGCAGTGCCAGTACGGGCACTGTTTGTGCCGAAAGTGGCTGGTCTAGTGACGATTTTGGCTGTATTCGGTGCCGTAATCGGCACTGAAAGTGCCACTATCGGCACGGTAATAGTGTCGCAATCTGATTGGTGCGATATGCAGGGTGTATCGCAACCGGCCGTGTGCGACACGCCTAGGCTATCGCACACGGCTGGTTGCGACATCGTCAGTGTGTCGCGGCGTGAGCGTGCGACAGCTCAGGAGTGCCGCACTGATATCCAGCGATACTCCCAGTATGTCGCAGCCGAACCATGCGACACGACTGTTGTATCGCAATCGACGGCTACATTGTCTTCTTAATGTAGCTGCCATGGCTCTGGGTGGGGCATGGTTAGCAGTCGCTGAAGGTAGTCATCCAGCGATTGGGCTCCTCTCAAGATATTGAAGCTGAGAATCACGCAGAAGCTGCCGCTCAGGGTGTGCAGCACCCAGAATGGGCCCTCCCGGTGAATGTCGATGATGGCCGACGTATGAATGAAGGCGCCGTCGCTGAAACGATCAGCTCTCACATGCCGATAAGTGATCCCATAGCCGCTCGATCCGCGAATGTAGCGCATGCGACACAAGATACGTATCGCAGCGCGAGCTTGCGACACACCTAGGGTGTCGCAGTTAGGCTATGTCGTCGGGGCAAGCAGCTTTCGTGCGGATGGGGCTGTCTGTGGCTGTTGCCAATATGCAATTGCACTCATCTGACCAGCCATTTGTACTCATTTGATCGCGGGAGTACGAAGGAGATGCCGTCACGACAGGCCGCAACCGGCCAAAAGCGGACGTTTCGAGTACGGAAAATAAATCTGGCCCTATTACTCGTGCGGCAACGAGGCACGCGGCGTGTCGAGCGAACAGCTGATCGCCCTCGGCGCCCAGCTGCTCACGATTGCTGGCTGCGGCGCCATCGAGTCGCTGACCTGGCCACGACAGTCAAGATGTGCGCCTACGAGCTGAACCGATAGCGGATCAGGGAGCCGGTCTCCCGCTCGCTCAGAATCGACGCTCACCAGACTGCGCACGAAGTCGCCCCGCAAGGCCTCCAGCATGGAATCTGAAACCCCAGGCATGCCCGCAATGACGCGCGACGGCACCTCCTGGCGGGCCCCGGTTTGAGGCTTGGAAGTCGTTAGAGAACCCAGGACTATTCAAACACCGTCTGTGCGAAGCTTCATGGGTTGGAACAGTCTGTTATCCCTTGTCTTGCCACTTGGTCCTGTAGTGACCAGGGCTTTCCCCGGTCCACTGCTTGAACGCTCGGTGAAAGGCGCTGGCCTCCTGAAACCCAGCCTGTTCGGCAATCTCCCCGATGCTCAGGTCCGTGTTACGCAGGCGCTCGAAGGCGATGCTGCGGCGCACTTCATCCTTTAGTTCCTGGAAGGAGAAGCCTTCACGCTGCAACTGGCGACGTAAGCTGGCGACGCTTAGGCTGCGCGCTGCGGCCATGTCGGCGAGTGTCGGCCAGTATTCGTAACGGCAATCGCGCAATTGCTTGAAAACCTGGCTGCTCAGGCCCTGGCGATTGATAAAGCGCACGATCAGCCATTGCGGTGAGGTGCGCAGAAACTGCTTGAGTGTGATCTGGTCCTGCACCAGAGGCAGGTTCAGGTAGCTGGCGTCGAACGCTATCTCGCTATAGTTGGCTTCGAAGGTCAGGTTCGGACCCCAGAACAGGTGGTCGTCGCCGTGGGGCGGGCGCGGGTGGGCGAATTGCGAACGGTCGACGGGGATGCGCCGCCCGGCCAGCCAGCACAGCAGGCCGAGCACTATGGTCAGGTAGGTTTCCTCGGCGGCGCTGCTGGTGAGCCCGTCTGGCTGGCGATTGTCCAGGCGGATGATCGCCTGCTTGCCGCGTACGCTCAGGTTGCCACGTATGTCGCGCAGGAACAGGCCGAGGCTGCTCAGGCACTGCTTGAGTGCCTGACCGATGCTGGAGCACTGGATCACCCCCCGGCAGATCAGCGCAAAGCTGCCCTTAGGCATGCCGTGGGAATCGAGACCGAGAAACTCGTCATCCAGCTCGTGGGCCACGGCCAGCCAGAGCTTGGCGAAGGCGCTGGCCGCTACCCGGACCTTGCTATCGCCGAGCAGCTGCGGATCAATGCCGGCTTCGGCCAGCACAGCGGCCACCCGTTGCGGGTGCAGGCCATGCAGTGCCGTCTGGACAAAATAAACGGCTACCGAGTCTTTCTCTTGCATGGCCCTCGCTCATGGCTAATTGGCCGCCTGAAGTGGCAAAAAACATCAGGCAAGCCGGTCATTTTCGGCATAGGTAGTGGCGTTGGCCATCTCTAGACTGCGCCGCAGTGTAATCGCTGCGCGCTTTACTGGCATCGCAGTGAGCTAAATCCCTGTTAGTTGCCGGTTCATGCCCGCGGAGATATCTATGTCTACCCCTGAAGTCTATATCGTCAGCGCTGTCCGAACTGCAATCGGCTCCTTTGGTGGCGCGCTCAAGGAAGTGCCGCTGTCGCAGCTGGCCACCACAGCGGTCAGCGCAGCTTTACAGCGCAGTGGTTGCGCCGCCGAGCGAGTTGGTCATGTGGTGATGGGCAATGTGATACCCACCGAGGCGCGCGATGCCTATCTCGGCCGGGTGGCGGCCATGCAGGCCGGGATTCCCAAGGAAACCCCGGCCTTCAACGTCAATCGCCTGTGTGGCTCTGGCCTGCAGGCTATTGTTTCGGCGGCGCAGAGCCTGCTGTTGGGCGATTGCGATATCGCCATTGGTGCCGGCGCCGAGTCTATGAGTCGTGGTGCCTACCTGTTGCCCGGGGCGCGCTGGGGCGGGCGGATGGGTGATATGCAGGCCGTCGACTACATGCTCGGCATCCTGCATGACCCCTTCCATCGCATTCATATGGGCATCACTGCGGAGAACATTGCCGAGCGCCTCGGTATCAGCCGCGAAGCTCAGGACGCCCTTGCCCTGCAAAGCCAGCAGCGCGCCGCCCGCGCCATTGCCGAGGGGCGCTTCGCCGGGCAGATCGTGCCGGTAGAGGTGAAAACCCGCAAAGGTGTGCAGTTGTTTGAGGTGGACGAGCATGTGCGCGGCGAGACTTCGCTGGAACAACTGGCGGCGATGAAGACTGCGTTCAAGGCGGGTGGCACTGTCACCGCCGGCAATGCTTCGGGGCTTAATGACGGCGCTGCCGCGCTGCTGATGGCCAGCGGAGCGGCGGTCAAAAGCGACAACCTTCGCCCGCTGGCCCGTCTGGTGAGTTATGCGCATGCCGGGGTCGACCCTGAACTGATGGGCCTGGGGCCGATTCCAGCTACCCGCCTGGCCCTGCAACGTGCCGGCCTGAGCGTGGCCGACCTGGATGTTATCGAGTCCAACGAAGCCTTCGCCGCCCAGGCTTGTGCCGTAGCGAGCGAGCTGGACTTCGACCCGGCCAAGGTCAACCCCAATGGCTCGGGCATTTCCCTCGGCCACCCGGTGGGTGCCAGCGGCGCGATCATCGCCACCAAGGCCATCCACGAGTTGCACCGCATTCAGGGCCGCTATGCCCTGGCGACCATGTGCATCGGCGGCGGCCAGGGTATCGCCGTCGTTTTCGAGCGTGTCTGAGAGGCCAGCCTGATGACAATGAGCATTCAGCGCGCCGACGTGATCGGCGGCGGAATTATGGGCAGTGGCATCGCTCAGGTGTACGCCGTGGCCGGGCTGTAGGTGCTGCTGGTGGATATTTTCGCGGCCGTGTTGCTCAAGGCCGTAGTCGGCATCGGCAGCAGCCTCGTCCGTCAACTGAATAAGGCTCGGCAGCAGCGCTGCGCTGTCCTGGGGAGTTCAACGCACAGGTGGCGGCGGGGCGCCTGGGACGCAAGAGCAGCCATGGCTTTTATCGCTATGACTGATGGCCGGGTTGCGCAGGGCTATCAGTATGGCTAGCAACCTGCCGCAGCCGGCCGCTGCGCTGGGCGTAGAACCCATTGCGGCGGCGCCCTCGCGTATTGAGCAGATCCGCGGCAAGGCGCTGGAGCTGTTCGCCGAGCGCGGTTTTGCCCAGGTCGGTATGCGCGAGTTGGCCCTGCATGTAGGGATCACAGCGGGCTCGCTGTACCACCACTTCGTTAGCAAGGAGCAGCTGCTGTTCGAGTTGCTTGAGGAGTTCTATGAGGACCTTCACGAGCTGGTCGAACTGAGTGAGACGGGTACGCCCATGCAGCGCTTGCAGGCCCTGCTGCAGAGCCATATCGCCCTACATGAGCGCTGCCGGCTGCATGCGCGGATGGCCGAACAGGAGTTGCGCTGTCTGTCGCCGGCGCACCAGCAGCAGATTCGGCAACTGCGCAGCAGCTATGAAGACAAGTTGCTGTTGCACGTGCAGGCGCTCGGCGTTCGCGCGCCCACGACTTTGCTGCGAGCCTGCGTGCAAGGGCTGCTGGCCTGGTTGAATTGCGTGCCGAACTGGAGCGCGGACTGTGGCTTGCCCGCCGGGCAGAAACAGGCGTTGGTCAATGCCATGGCCCTGGGCGCCTTGGCCGCTGTACTCAAACAGCCAGGCGATGATGCTTGTGGCGTGCCGCTGTGGCCCGCTGCGGCCGCCCGGCAACACTGAATTTTTACCATCCGGGCATGCCCTGACACTATTCGAGAGACCCCAAATGGCTGACTACAAAGCTCCCCTGCGCGATATGCGCTTCGTGCTCAATGAAGTGTTTGAAGTTTCCAAGCTGTGGGCCCAGTTGCCGGCCCTGGCTGAAGTGGTTGATGAAGACACTGCAGCGGCCATTCTCGAAGAAGCCGGCAAGGTCACCGGCGGCGTGATCGCCCCGCTGAACCGCAGCGGCGACGAAGAAGGTTGCTCCTGGGCCAATGGCTCGGTGAAAACCCCAGCGGGCTTCCCGGATGCCTACAAAACCTACGCCGAAGGCGGCTGGGTTGGTGTTGGTGGTGATCCGGTATTCGGCGGCATGGGCATGCCCAAGGCGATCTCGGCCCAGGTCGAGGAAATGGTCAACTCGGCCAACCTGTCGTTCGGCCTGTACCCGATGCTGACCGCTGGTGCCTGCCTGTCGATCAATGCCCACGCCAGCGAAGAGCTGAAAGAAAAATACCTGCCGAACATGTATTCCGGCGTCTGGGCGGGCTCCATGTGCCTGACCGAACCGCATGCCGGCACCGACCTGGGCATTATCCGCACCAAGGCCGAGCCGCAGGCTGATGGCAGCTTCAAGATTTCCGGCACCAAGATCTTTATCACCGGCGGTGAGCACGACCTGACCGAGAACATCATCCATCTGGTACTGGCCAAGCTGCCGGACGCCCCAGCGGGCCCGAAAGGCATCTCGCTGTTCCTAGTGCCGAAGTTTATGGTCAACGCCGACGGTTCCCTGGGCGAGCAGAACAGCCTGTCCTGCGGCTCGATCGAGCACAAGATGGGCATCAAGGCTTCGGCCACCTGCGTAATGAACTTCGACGGCGCCACTGGCTGGATCGTCGATGCGCCGAACAAGGGCCTCGCCGCGATGTTCACCATGATGAACTACGAGCGTCTGGGCGTTGGCATTCAGGGCTTGTCCCTGGGCGAACGCAGCTACCAGAACGCCGTGGAATACGCCCGCGACCGTATCCAGAGCCGCGCGCCGACCGGCCCGGTGGCTAAAGACAAAGCTGCTGACCCGATCATCGTGCACCCGGACGTGCGTCGCATGCTGCTGACCATGAAAGCGCTGAACGAAGGCGGCCGTGCCTTCTCCAGCTACGTGGCCATGCAGCTCGACACCGCCAAGTTCAGCGAAGACGCCGCCACCCGCAAGCGCGCGGAAGAGCTGGTTGCTTTGCTGACGCCGGTGGCCAAGGCCTTCCTCACCGATATGGCGCTGGAAACCACCACCCATGGCCAGCAGATCTTCGGCGGCCACGGCTATATCCGCGAGTGGGGCCAGGAGCAGCTGATCCGCGACTGCCGTATCACCCAGATCTATGAGGGTACCAACGGTATCCAGGCCCTCGATCTGGTCGGCCGTAAAGTGGTCGGCAGCGGCGGTGCGTTCTACAAGCACTTCGCCGAAGAGATCAAAGCCTTTACCGATTCCGCCGACAGCAGCCTGGCCGAGTTTATCGAGCCGCTAAAAGGCGCCATCGCCAACCTGGAGCTGATGACTGCCGATCTGCTGGAGCGGGCCAAGGCCAACCCCAACGAAGTTGGCGCCGCCTCGGTCGAGTACCTGCAGGTATTCGGCTACACCGCCTACGCCTATATGTGGGCACTGATGGCGCGCACCGCCCTGGCCAAGCAGGATCAGGACGAGTTCTACGTGAGCAAACTGGGCACCGCGCGCTTCTTCTTCGCTCGCCTGCTGCCCCGTATCCACTCGCTGACTGCTTCGGTTAAAGCCGGTAGCGAAAGCCTGTACCTGCTGGACGCTGCGCAGTTCTAGCCGTTGTGCAAATAAAAGGCTCCGGCTCGCCCTTGGGTCTGATGCCGTCTAGAAAAAGTGTTGATGGATTGAACTGAGAGGCTTGTCTTACTAAGGAGAGAAAACCCTCGGCAGATAATTGCTCCGATGGTTTTCTGCTTCTAGGCCGCTGGATACAGCCGAAATAAGCCATTGAGCGGTGCCGTCGTCTATGCAAAATCCATCTTTTTCAGAACCGGACAGAAGCGGGTGGATTGCTGTTCGTAAAACCTTTGCAAAATGTATCCTGGCATTTAGGATGACTTCTGGTTCGGCCATGTCATAGGGATAGGGCCCGTGAGTCACGTAAGAACCACCTGCCCTGAAAGGGGCGCCGTTCGGCGTTGCCCAGCATGCCCACATCCGCTACCCATACCATCTTTGCCGAAAGCTTCTTCCGCTTGAATGCAGAGCTGTTCGCCCCGTTCTTGGCCGAGGCCGGCCTGGACGAGCGGATTCTACATGCCCCCGATGTGGAGATTCCCGCGGCGAAGTATGCCGAGTTCTGGGAGATTCTCGGGCGTCGGGTGGATGCGTCGATCGGTCTGCGCATCGGTATACAGACCGTTAGCACCACCCTTGGCACATATGGTCAAGCAGTACGCAGTGCGCCAACCATGCTCTTGGCACTGCGCTGCTTGAGCCATTTCGTCGTGGTGTTTTCCCAGGCTATCCGGGTGGATGTAGAGATCGGCGAGCGGCAGGTGGTTTTGTCGTATCAGGTTACCGATCCGACCATAGTGCGGCGACGCCAGGACTCCGAGTTCACCATTGGCTTTTTCCTCAGCCTGTTGCGGGAGATCAGCCAGAACCCGCAATTGACCCCGGAACGGCTCGACTTTGAGCATGAGACGCCGGCTGATCTGTCGCTGCACCGTGAGGTGCTGGCGTGCCCGCTGCACTTCAAACAGCCAGATAATCGTCTGTATTTTCCGCGGGCCCTGTTGGACATGCCGGTACGCACCGCCGACCCGCGTCTGTTCCAGGCCCTGGAACCCTTTCTCGAACAGCAGCGGCAGGTCAGGGCGTCGGCCAATGATCTGCTCACCCAGCTGACCCGGCATATTGCCAGCAGCCTGAGCAGTGGCGGGGCCAGCCTGGAAATGGTGGCGCAGAGCATGGGCATGGGGCCGCGCACTCTGCAGCGACGCTTGGCCGAGTACCAGGTGGAGTTCCGCCTGCTGGTCGAGGAGGTGCGTCGTTCACTGGCCGAGGCCTATGTGGCGCAGGACGAATACAGTCTCACCGACATTGCCTTGTTGCTTGGCTATGCCGAATGCAGTTCATTCAGCCGCGCCTTCCGCCGCTGGACCCACGTCTCCCCGCAGCAATACCGCCTGCAAGCCAAGGCTAATCACACCTAGTTTTTTGCCTGGCTGACGTCAGATGTCAACGACATTGACGTGCGCTGGCAAGCCCTCCCGTACCGCCACTGTTAGTTTCTGTCCCCAAGGTGGGCATGACCTTTCCCGGCCGGCATCGTCTGGCGCGGTCGGGATTTTTTTAGCTGTGCTGTATGCCCGCCATCGATAACGACAAAAAGATGAGGTGTGGGCTAATGGCCGAGCATGAGGACGGCGCCAAGGGCGTCAGCCGCCGCAATTTTTTGCGTGGCGCCGGAGTGGGTGCGGTTGCCGTCGCTGGGGTAGGGGTTATGACCCATGCCACGGCTGCGACGGGCGATAGCTGCAAGACGGCGGGTTGCGACTATGACGTAGTGGTGATCGGCGGTGGCTTCGCCGGTGTCACGGCTGCGCGCGACAGCCGCAAGAATGGCTACAAGACCCTGTTGTTGGAAGCCCGTAATCGCCTGGGCGGGCGTACCTTCACCTCCGAGTTTGACGGCCACAAGGTCGAAATGGGCGGCACTTGGATTCACCAAGCGCAGCCCTTCGTCTGGGCCGAGAAAGAACGCTACGGTCTGGAGCTGCAAGAAACTCCAGTCAGCAGCGCGGCGCTGACCAACGAAGAGTATGTGGTCAAGGTCGGTAACACGACCCACAAGCTGGCCGGCGAGCAGTTGCTGCCGCTGCTGGCAGCCTTCGATGCCTTCTATAGCGAAGCGCGCCAGGTCTGGGACCGCCCCTATGACGCGCAGCACACCTGGAAAGAAATCATCCAGCGTGACAAGCGCACTGCCAAGCAACGCCTGGATGAGCTTAAGCTCGATCCGGTTCAGCGGGTGGCGGTCGACAGCTTTGTCAGCGCGACGTCGCATGCCCCGCTGGACCAGACCTCCTACGTCGATATGCTGCGTTGGTGGGCGCTGGCAGGCTGGAACCTGCAGGGTTTCAACGATGCTGTTGTACGTTACAAGCTCAAGGACGGCACCATCGGCCTGATCAATAAGATGATTGAGGACGGCAAGCCGCAAGTGCGCCTGTCGACCCCAGTGAAGAAGATCGAGGACAAGGGCGATCACACGGTGATCACCACCCAGAGTGGCGAGAAGATAGTGGCCGCTAGCGTGATCATCGCGTTGCCGATGAACGTGCTGCCCAACGTCGAGTTTTCCCCGGCGCTGGATCCTGCCCTGATCGAAGCCGGCAAGCAGAAGCACAGCGGTGCTGGGATCAAGTTCTATATCAAGGCCAAGGGCGGCTTTACCAAGATGGCGAAGATCAACGCCATGGCCGAGTCCAGCTACCCGGTGAGCCTGGTGATGGCGCACTACGTAAGCGACGACCACACCCTTTTCGTCGCCTTCGGCAACGACCCGAGCAAGATCGATATCTACGACACCCAGGCTGTTCAAGCGATTCTGGAACCGCTCTTCCCGGGCATCCAGGTCGAGGGCACCTATGGCTACGAGTGGACCCTGGATCCTTACAGCCTGGGTACTTACGCCACCTACAAACCTGAGTGGTTCGAGAAGTACTACGCGCACTTCCAGAAGGATCGTGGCCGCATTCTCTTTGGCCAGGGCGACCATGGCGAGGGCTGGCGCGGGAGCATTGACGGCGCCATCGGAGCCGGCACTAGGGCGGCCCTGCGCGCCAAGGAGCTGCTCGGATGAAGCTGCACAACTTCACTCATTTGCTGACCGCTCTCGGCTTGCTGGGCGTGATCAATCTGTCCGCACAGGCCGCTGAGAGCTGCGACCCGGTGGCTGGCCAGAAGATTTTCGAAACCCGCTGCAGCGCCTGTCATTCGCTCAGTGAGCACAAGGTCGGGCCACAGCTCGGTGGTGTGTTCGGCCGTAAGGTCGGTTCCGCTGCGGGCTTCGGCTACACCCCGGCCCTGCAGCAGGCCGGTTTTACCTGGGATGCGGAAAAGCTCGATGCCTTCTTCGCGGGCCCCATGACGTTCCTTCCCGGCACTGCTATGGCCTTCGGTGGCTTGCGCAAGGCTGAGGAACGCCAGTCCCTTACCTGTTACCTGCGTCAACAAGGAGGAAAATCATGAGCATCACTCTCTTCAGCAAACCCAAGTGCCTGCTGACCGTAGCTGTCGCAGTGCTACTGCTGGTTGATCCGAGTCTGATCTTCCGTTGGCTGGGTCTGCCGCTGGGGGTTGACGGCATGCTGCTTGGCCGCCTGCTTGGCGCTACCTATTTGGCGGTTGGCCTGGGCTTCTGGTTTATCCGCAGTCTCGAAGATCTGCCCCGGCGCGACTCGCTGTTGATGGTCGGCTGCGACCTGGTGTGCACCGGTCTCATCGTTCAGGCGCTGCTGGCCGGGGCGATGAACCCGCTCGGCTGGGGCCTGGCGGCGGTCTACCTGGGCTCTGCGCTGGGTTTCGGCTGGTGCGCCAGCCAGGCTGCCGGCAAGCCGGCCTACGCCTGATCCCTATACCGCTGCGCCGCACAGCTGCGCAGCGCTCCTGCACAATAATTCCAATGGGAGAGCAATACATGAGTATTGATTTCAACAAGTCCCTGCTGTGCAGCGCCCTGGTGGCGTTGTTTAGTGTTTCCAGTGCTCAGGCGGCGACCTCGGCCGACCTGGCCAAGCTCGGTAACGAGCTGACCCCGTTCGGCGCAGAGAAAGCTGCCAATGCCAACGGCAGCATCCCGGCCTGGGAAGGCGGTTTGACCCAAGCTCCGAGCGGCTGGCAGCCGGGCCACGGCGACCCCTACGGTGCCGACAAGCCGCTGTATTCCATCGATGCGAAAAATCTCGCGCAATACCAGGCGCAGCTGCCGGCTGGCCAGGTGGCGCTGATCAAGACCTACCCGGGCTACCGTCTGGACGTCTACCCGACACGCCGTAGCTGTAGCTTCCCGGCAGAAGTCGCCCAGCGCACCAAAGAGTTCGCCGCTCAGAGCAAGATCGGTAGCGACGGCTGGAGCCTGGAGCAGGCCGCTGGCGCCTCGATTCCCTTCCCGGTTCCACAGAACGGCATCGAGGTGATGTGGAACTACAAGCTGCGCTACATGGCCAAGGGTCGTCGCGCCCAAGTGTCGATGCTGATGCGCGAGAAGGGTGGGGCGTTGACTGAACTCAAGCAGTGGGCACACGAGTATTACCCCTACAACGACCCGGCGGTGAAGAGCCCGGCCGATGCCAGCGGCTTCGAGGCCAAGATGCTCTACGACGTGCTGTCGCCGGCATCGCGGGCTGGCGAGATGTACCTGGTGCACGGCTATCTGGATAAACCGCAGGACTCCTGGATCTACTTCCCGGGCCAGCGCCGCGTGCGTCGTGCGCCGTCCTTTGCCTATGACAATCCGATTGCCGGTACCGACAGCCTGTACTTCGTCGACCAGATCAACATGTTCACCGGGGCGCTGGACCGCTACGACTTCAAGCTGCTCGGCAAGCAAGAAATGGTGATGCCGTACAACTCCTACAAGTTGGTCGACAAGAGCAACAAGTTCGAGGACCTGATCGGCCAGGACTACCTCAACCGCGACGTGCAGCGCTATGAGCAGCACCGCGTGTGGGTGGTGGAGGCCACGGTGAAGGCCGACAAGCGCCACTCTTTTGCCAAACGCGTGTTCTACATCGACGAGGACAGCTGGGCAGTGCTGCACGTCGACATGTACGACGCCAAGGGCAACCTCTGGCGCGCGCAGGAAGGCAGCATCTGGGCCAACCCGCAAACCCAGTCCTGCACGGGCTTCGAGTATTCGATCTACGATCTGGTCGCACGGCGCTACATCGTCGACGCTTTCACCCAGGAAGGTGAGGTGCTCGACATGACCGCCGGTATCGAAGGCCGGGTCAGCGACAAGATGTTCAACGCCAATGAACTGCGCCGCCGCGGCGAACGCTAAGAACCCATACAGGATCTGCTGCGCGTCGCGCCATACCAGGTTGAAATCGGGCTCGGGCTGCTCATTTACAGCTCGTAAATTCGGCGACCTCGCCCGATTGATACGCAGGCGTTCATCCTTCGGGCCAGCCTCCGGCTGTTACTCCCGATGGTTGTTGCGACTGGTCTGGCTCTAGCTCGCGGATCCTGAACAGGCTCTACGACTGTTTAGAGGAACACTCATGCATAACAACAATAAAGCCGCGGCCCAAGCCGCGTCGGGCTTCGTTCGTGTGAATAATCGTCTGACCCTGGCGGTGATGGCCGCCTCCAGCTTGCTATGGATGGGACCCAGCCACGCCATGCGCTTTGGCTCGGAGGACGGTATCTCCGGCAGTTTCGACTCCACCCTGACCTATGGCATGTCCACCCGTCTGCAGTCGCCCGACTGCCATATCATCGGTGGCGATAGCGGTGGCTGTAACGATGGCGCTGACACTGAGCTGAGCAACTATTACAACCTGACCAAAGGCAATGGTTACGCCAACTCCGACATCAACTACAGCAACTCCGACGATGGCAACCTCAACTACAACAAACACGATGTGTTCTCCCACGTGGTCAAGGGTACCCACGAGCTGAGTTTGGCGTTCGGCGACGGCTGGAGCGCCCTCGGTAGGGTCAGTTGGGCCAAGGACTTCAAGATGGACAACACCCGGCGCACCGAGCTGGATGGCCCGGGCGATCGCGAAGCCACCGAACGCCTCGATCTGCTCGACCTGTGGGTGGCCAAGAGCTTCGACCTTGGCGAGATGCCGGCCAAGGTCAAGGTTGGCAACCAGGTGATCAGCTGGGGTGAAGAGATCTTCATGCCCGGTGGCATCAACCAGATCAACGCCCTCAGCCTGCCGAAGTACCATACCCCTGGCACCCAGCTCAAAGAGGTGTTTATCCCGGCGCCGATGGCTTCGTTCAATATCGGCCTGAGCGACACGCTAAGCCTGGAGGCGTATTACCAGTTCAAGTGGAATGCCTATGGCATCGACCCGGCGGGTACCTATTATTCCGGCTCCGATGTGGTGGGCGAGGGTAATCGACCGATCTACTTCTCCACCAACTATGTCGACGGCTTTTACGGTGCCGGCTTCTGTGCTGCAAACATGCCTAACGGGCGTTGTGGCGAGCCGCTGATCAGCGGCCTTGACGACGCTACCCTGGTGGCCAACGGTCTGGCGATTCCTTTCGCCGGCGAACGCGATGCCAAGGATGACGGCCAGTATGGAGTCGCCCTGCGCTGGAATGTGGAGGAGATCGAGACCGAGTTCGGCTTCTTCTATCAGCGTTATCACGACAAGCTGCCCTTCGTCGGCTACACCGCCACGTCCAACCCGGATGCGCTGCTGGTCGACAACTACTTCATCAACTATGGCGAGGACAAGGATCTGTTTGGCCTGTCCATGAACACCATGGTTGGCCCGGTTGCCGTGGGTGCGGAGTTGTCTTACCGACCGAACGACAGCGTTGCCATTGACCCGACGGTGCCCTTCGGCGCGGCGTTCAGCGGACAATTCAACGAGTTCAGCGTGTTCGACACCGGAGTCCACAATGGCTTCGTCGAAGAGAAGAAATGGCAGGCCCATGTGAATGCCATCTACACCTTCTCGGCCAACGATACCCTGGGCTTCATTCCGAGCAGCCTGGGCGCCTCCGATGGCTACCTGCTGGCCGAGGCGGTGGTCACCCACTACCAGGACCTGGATACCTCGGGGCAAACGCCGTACTTCCTGCCGGATTACTCGCTGCCGGATAAAACCTCCTGGGGCTATGTGGCCGAACTTGGCATCAACTACCCGAACGTGTTCGGCAGTGGCATCACTGTGACCCCGCAACTGGACTTCTACCACGACGTCAACGGCACTGCGCCGAACGCGTTGCCTTTCGTCGAAGGGCGCAAATCGCTGACTAGTTCGCTGCTATTTAACTACCGCGATCGCTGGAAGGGTGGTTTGCAGTGGGTGCAGTACTGGGGTGGCGGGGATAACAACCTGATGGCTGACCGCGATTTCTTGAGTGGCAACATTTCTTACTCGTTCTGATCGGGGGTAGGGCGGGCCAATCCCGCCCTCAACCCTTCGCTTCATTATTCAGGAAGGCATAACCATGCTCGCTTCTCTGGTGCTCGGTCTCGAGCGCTTCTTTTTCCGTTATCGCCTGTCGACCTTGGCGGTACTGGCCCTGGTGACGCTGGTGATGGCCGGCTTTGCCTCGCAGTTGCGCATGTCTGCCGGTTTCGACAAGCAGCTGCCGCAGCAGCACGAATTCATCAAGACCTTCAACCAGTACCGCGATGTGCTGTTCGGTGCCAACCGCGTCATCGTGGTGCTGCATGCCAAGGACGGCGATATCTGGAACAAGGAAGCGCTGACCAAACTCTACGACCTGACCCAGACCCTGTTCTTCATGCCCGGCGTCGACCGCCGTACGGTGACCTCGCTGTGGACCCCCAATACCCGCGCGGTGCAGATCACCGAAGAGGGTATGAAGGCCGAGGATGTGATCGGCGGTGACGTCACGGTCGGCACCCTTAACGATCAGGCGATTGTTGGCATTCGCGACCGCACCATAGTCGGCGGTTTTGTCGGCAGCCTGGTGGCCAACGATTATTCCGGCGCCATGGTGGTGGCGGAACTCTCCGACCCTGACCCGCAGACAGGCAAGCGCCTGGATTATCTGGAGTTCAGTCAGCGCCTGGAAGACGACATCCGCGCCAAGTACGCCGACAGTCATTACGAAGTGCAGATCATCGGTTTCGCCAAGCAGATGGGCGATATCGGTGCCGGCGCAACCAGCGTGATGGGCTTTTTCGCCTTGGCCTTCCTGCTGACCTTGGCCGCGGTGTATTGGTACACGCGCTCGTGGGTACTGACATTCCTGCCGCTGTGCTGCTCGCTGGTGTCGGTGGTCTGGCAGTTCGGCACCATCACCTTGCTCGGTTTTGGCCTCGATCCGTTGGCCATTCTGGTGCCCTTCCTGGTGTTCGCCATCGGCGTGTCGCATGGCGTGCAGCAGGTCAACTATATCTCCAAGGAAGTCTGCAACGGCGCCGATGCGATGACCGCCGCGCGCCGCAGCTTCGGCGGCCTGTTGATTCCCGGCACGCTCGCACTGATCACCGCCTTCGTCGGCTTTGCCACCTTGGTGCTGGTGCCGATTCCGATGATTCGCGAGCTGGCGATTACCGCTTCGGTCGGCGTGGCTTACAAGATCGTCACCAACCTGATCATGCTGCCGGTGCTGGCCAGCTACTTCAGCTTCGACCAGGCCTACGTCACCCGCGTCGGTCGCCTGCAAGCCTGGCGCGACGGCGTGATGAGCAAGCTGGGGCGTTTGGCCGAGACCCGCAACGCGGCGGTCGGCACATTGCTGTGCCTGCTGCTGCTCGGGGTCGCTGTCTGGCAGAGCCAGGGCCGGCATGTAGGCCATGTTTTACCGGGGGCGCCGGAGCTGCACAGCGATTCGCGCTACAACCTGGATGTGCAAAGCGTGGTCGGGCACTTCGGTCTCGGCTTGGACCTGTTCACCGTGGTGGTGGAGACGCCGCAGAACGGCTGCTACCAACACGAAGTGATGGCCTACACCGACCGCCTGACCTGGTACCTGGCCAATGTGCCTGGCGTACTCTCGGCGCAATCGCTGCCGGCGCTGACCAAGTTATCGGCTTCGGGCGTCAACGAGGGCAATCCGAAGTGGGCGGCACTGCCGGTCGATGAACTGAGCCTTGGCGAGGCCGTGCGCCAAGTGCCTGAAGGGCTGCGCCTGTACAACGCCGACTGCACGCTATTGCCGATCAACCTGTACCTGGCCGACCACAAGGCCAGTACCTTGAAAGCCGTGGTCAACGCGGTACAGCAATACCGTACCGAACATCCCATGGACGGCGTTACCGTGCGCCTGGCGAGCGGTAACGCCGGCGTGCAGGCCGCCACCAACGAGATCGTCGAGACGTCCGAGCTGCCAATGATGCTCTACGTCTACCTGACCATCGTGTTACTGGTGCTTCTGGTCTACCGCGATTGGCGCGCGATGGTCGCCTGCTGTGTGCCACTGACCCTGGCCACCTTCCTCGGCTACTGGTTCATGAAGGAGCTGGACATCGGTCTGACCGTTGCCACCTTGCCGGTGATGGTGCTGGCCGTCGGCATCGGTGTGGATTATGCCTTCTATATCTATAACCGCCTGCAACTGCATCTGGCCGAAGGCCAGGACATCGTCAACGCCTTCAAGCTGGCATTGCGTGAAGTCGGGGTGGCGACCATTTTCACGGCCATCACCCTGTCCATCGGCGTGGCCACCTGGTCGTTCTCGGCGCTGAAGTTCCAGGCCGACATGGGCTTGCTGCTGACCTTTATGTTTATGGTCAACATGCTGATGGCCATTACCCTGCTGCCAGCCATCGCGGTGATGCTGGATGTGCTGATTCCGCGCCGGGGGCCAGTCCGTGCGCCCCTTATCGCGCACTGAGTGGAGGGACGCAAAATGACCCAGAAAGACTTCACCCCCCTGCGTTTGCTGCTGGCGTGCGCCTTGCTGGCGTGCGCCAGCGTGACCCTGCATGGCCACGCGGCCGAGGCGACCCCGAGCATGCGCCTGGAACAGGTGCAGCACGCACCGCTGGTGGCCGTAGGCAAAAGCGGTTCGCGCCTGGTTGCTGTCGGCGACCATGGCGTGGTCGTGCTTTCCGAAGATGGTCAGCACTGGCGGCAGGCCCAGTCGGTGCCGGTTGACGGCCTGTTCACCGCACTGAGCTTTGTCAATGCCCGCAACGGCTGGCTCGTCGGTCATAGTGGCATGCTCTTGCGTACCGAGGATGGCGGCGAAAACTGGATCTTGCAGCCGCCTCTGGAAGACCAGCCGGTGCTGCTCTCGGTGTGGTTCGAGAATTCCCTCCATGGCATCGTCACTGGTGCTTACGGCTATATCAGCGAGACCCACGACGGCGGCCAGAGCTGGCAGCGCCTGACAGTGAGCGAGGAGGGCGACGACTTCCACCTCAATCATATTTTCGCCGGCCCGCAGGGCAGCTTGTTTATCGCCGCCGAGGGTGGCAACGCTTATCGCTCGCAGGATAACGGCGCGACCTGGCAAGCGCTGGATACCGGTGCCAGTGGCTCGCTGTGGAGCGGCACCACATTGCGCGACGGTCGCGTGCTTCTGGTGGGCATGAGCGGGCGGGTGCTGCTCAGTGAAGACGCTGGCGATTCCTGGCGTGAACTGGACAGCGGGAGCCAGGAGGCGATCACCGCCGTGACCCAACTGGTCGATGACCGCGTGGTGCTGGTCGGTAATGGTGGTCTGGTGAGCGTCGCTGATCCCGAGTTGCAGCGCTTTCGAGCCCAGGTGCGTGCCGACCGCTTGAACGTCGCCGCGCTGGCGACGCTGGGCGCTGGTCAAGTAGCGCTATTCAGCGCGCAAGGCGTGCTGAAACAGGACTTGTAAGCACGGCAACGCGTAACGATCTCGCCGAATTCCTACCTCCATGCGATGGGGCTGGAGCTAGGCGAGCCAGTGCCAGGGTCTCGATCTGCAGCGCCACATGCGACCCGCATCCGCGGGCGTGTAGTGGCGGTGCTTGATTCAATTATTCGACCAACGATTTTCCGGTGGTGTCGACCACCGAGGAGCAGGACTATGGCTGATAGCGTGCCAATCGCGAGAAAGGACCTACCACCTGGTGGCCTGATGGATGCCCGCAACAGTATCGCTTCGCTGGCAGGCTGGACTGTCCACTCCAGACTTGCAGAGGCCGATCAGGTTCACCAGGCACGCCAGGCCCGCTTGAAGTTCCTCAAGGAAGGCGAACTGCCCAGCGGTGTGCTGCGCGAGGAAATCGATACCTCCTGGCGGCGCAGTCTCGGCCATGGGCTGAACTGCCTGGAAGGCGAGATGCTGGACTCGCAGCAGGATCATGACCTGCAACAGCTGCTCGCGAAGAACCGCCTGCTGATCAACGCCGCAGCGCCGGAGATGGAATACCTGGTGAGCCAGCACGGTAAAAACGGATTAGTAATACTGGGTGACGCCCAGGCCAATGTACTGGTCGTTGAAGGCCAGACCGAGCTCCTTAACATAGCCGGCTTGCGCGACATCAGACCCGGCAGTTGCTGGAGCGAAACGCTGCGCGGCACCAATGCGGTTGGCACTGCACTGGTGGAAGGACGGCCGATCCAGATCAACTGCGGCGAGCACTACCTGGACCGGCTCAGCCCCTTCTCCTGTACTTCGGTACCGCTGCGCGACCCGCAAGGGCAGGTGATCGGGGTGCTTGACCTGACCCGCGACGGTGCCATGGCCCAGCCCCAAGACAATCTGGCGACCATGCTGCTGGTGGCGAGCGCTATCGAAAACCGATTATTCGGTCAGTGTTACCCCGAGCATCTGCTGTTAGCCTTCCACAGCCGGCTGCAATACCTCGGTTCCGCCTGGCACGGATTACTGGTGCTGAACTTGGATGGAGAGGTCGTAGCCGCCAACGATAGGGCCTGCGACCTGCTGCAGCGCGACCGGGGAACCCTGGTGGGCCAGTCTGGACGCGACTTGCTCGGCGAGCGCTCGCCGCAGTTTATCGCCCGTCTGCTGCAGGGCGGGATCAGCAGTGTGCAGACCGCCAAGGGCGAGTTTTTCCTGCGCCTGGTACAAGTGCCGCGTCACACCAGCCTGGGCGGTGCGGTGCAGGCCTCCAAGGCACCTGTTGCCAAGTCGAACGTGCTGCAAAGTCTGGCCGGGCGCGACAGCCGTCTCGCCCGTTCCCTGCGCATGGCCCAGCAATGTTTGGCCAACGACCTGCCGGTGCTGCTGCTGGGCGAAACCGGTACCGGCAAAGAAGTGGTGGCTCGTGCTCTGCACCAGGCTGGTCCGCGTGCCAACCGGCCGTTCGTCGCAGTCAACTGCGCGGCCATCCCCGAAGGCCTGATCGAGTCGGAGCTCTTCGGTTACCGCGAGGGCGCCTTCACCGGCTCACGCCGTGGCGGCATGCTCGGCCGGCTGATGCAGGCCAATGGTGGCACGCTGTTCCTCGATGAAATCGGCGACATGCCGTTGAGCCTGCAAGCCCGTCTGTTGCGCGTGCTGCAAGAGCGCAAGGTGGCACCCTTGGGCGCCAGCGAGGAGTTGGACATCGACGTGGCCGTGATTTGCGCCACCCACCGCGACCTCAAGCAGCTTGTGCAGACAAAAAGCTTTCGCGAAGACCTGTATTACCGGATCAACGGCGTCAGCTTGCGCCTACCCGCGCTGCGTGAACGCGATGACATCGATGACTTGATTGGCACGCTGTTGAGCAAGCTCGGCGCCAGCCAAGTGCGCCTCGACCAGGAGCTTGGCGAGCTGCTTGGCAATTACGATTGGCCGGGCAATATCCGCCAACTGGAAATGGTCCTGCGCGCTGCGCTGGCAATGCGCGAAGGAGCGGAAAGCGAACTGGGTTTGGAGCACCTGACCGACAGTCTGCTGGACGATCTGACCTCCAGTTGCCGACAGCCTTGCGGTCGTATCCGGGAGAATGAACTGGAGCTGATCCGCAACTCGCTCGAACGGCACCATGGCAATGTGTCCGCGGCGGCGGACTCCCTGGGCATCAGCCGCGCGACGCTGTATCGCAAGCTGAAGCAATTGCGCGCTTAGCAGTTGGGCAGCCATTCCGTTGCCCATGCTTCGCCTGACTGAATGGCGTTAACCACCGATGTCCAGGTTTTTGCTCCGGCTTATTGAAACAGACGACCCTGCCGCTTTTCAGCAGGCGCTTGCCTGGCTGTTCAGTTTCGTACGTCCGCACCTGCGCGCCATCCTCGGCTTGCTGGCCCTCTCACTAAGCGCATCGCTGCTGGTGCTGGCGCAGCCCTGGTTGACCAAGCTGCTGATCGACGATGGCCTGTTGGCCAAGGACTTCAGTGTGTTGCTGAAGGTGGCGCTGGCGATGGTTGCAGTGGGTATTTTCAGCACCGTGCTGGCTGGGGTGAACCGCTACCTGCACACGCGCTTGTCCGGGCGAATCCTGTTTGCCCTGCGTGATGCGCTGTACCAACACTTGCAGCAGCTTTCCCCTGCGTTTTACGGGCGTCGCAGGATCGGCGACCTGCTCTCGCGGCTGGATGGCGATGTAGCGGAAATCCAGCGCTTTGCCGTCGACTCGCTGTTCTCGGCGGTCTCCAGCGTGATCGGTTTGATTGGCGCGATTGCCTTGTTGCTGACCCTGAACTGGAAGCTGTCGCTGATCGTCGCCCTGTTGATTCCGCTGGAAGTGCTCTGGTTGCGCTGGATGCGGCGCAAGGTTGAACGCCATGTGCGCCAGCTGCGCGAACGCTCGGCGGATGTTTCCTCGTTTCTGGTGGAAACCCTGCCGGCAATGAAGTTTATCCAGGCCGCCGGCCAGCAGCAGTGCGAATCCACTCGCCTGCAGCAACTGGGCGAGCGTTATATGAGTCAGCTGCTGAGGTTGCAGGTCACCGAGTTTTTCACCAATGCGGTACCGGGTACCCTGACTTCGCTGTGCCGTGCCGGGGCCTTTCTGCTTGGCGGCTATTGGGTGGTGCAGGGCACCTGGCAACTGGGCGCGCTGATCGCCTTTTCCACCTATCTAGGCATGGCCGTGGGGCCGGTGCAGAGCCTGCTAGGCCTGTATGTTGCGCTGCAACGGATGACCGTCAGCCTGGGCCGGGTAATGGAGCTCAAGCGTGAGCCGGCGCAGGTCAGCCAGCCGGCGCAGCCCCGCGCTCTGCCGGCTGGCGCGGGCGACTTGTGCTTCGAGAACCTCTGGTTCGGCCATGACGAGCGTGCCCAGTCGGTGTTGCGCGGGATCAATGCGCAGATCCCCGGCGGGCTGAAAGTGGCCATCAATGGTGTATCGGGGGTCGGTAAGTCGACGCTGCTCGATCTGTTGCAGCGCTTCTACGACCCGGATCAGGGTTGCATCCGCCTGCACGGCATCGACCTGCGCGAGCTGGACCTGTTGGCCCTGCGCCGGCGCATCGCCGTGGTCAGTCAGGACATCGTGCTGTTTCGCGGCAGCCTGGCCGACAACCTCAGCTACAGCGCCCCCCATGTCAGCCGCGAGGAAATCGAGAAGGTGGCCCAGTTGGCGCAGCTCGACAGCCTGATCGAGTCCATGCCCCTTGGGCTGGACAGTCAACTGGGCGAGCGTGGCCAGCAACTCTCCGGTGGGCAAAAACAACGCATCGCCATCGCTCGCGCCCTGCTGCAGGACCCGCTGATTCTGGTGTTGGATGAGGCCACTTCGGCGGTCGATGAGGCCACGGAGCGGGAAGTGATCGCCGCCATCGACCAGCTGTTTATGGGCCGTACGCGGATTCTGATCAGCCACCGGCCTTCGACCCTGGCGCAAGCCGAACTGCGCTTCGAGCTGCACGATGGCCAGTTGCGGGCCTGCACGCTCACGCAGCCGGTGTTGCATGGTCACTGAATTGCGCATCGGCATCGTCGACAGCGGCCATAGCGTCGCCCAGGCCAGTCAAGTGCTGGCCGCGCGGCGCTTCTGGCTGGCGGATGAGTGCTTGCAGGAGGGCGCGGCCCAGCCTGATAGCCTCGGTCATGGCACCGCGGTACTGGCCGCCATCGCCGAGCGGGCGCCTGCTGCGCAATTTTGCGTAGCTCAAGTGTTCAGTGAGCGCTGGTTGACCAGCCCGCTGCAAATCGCTGCAGCGATTTACTGGTTGATGGAGCAGGACGTGGCGCTGATCAACCTCAGCCTGGGGGTACGCCAGGATCGGCCACTATTGCGTGAGGCCTGCGAGGCCGCGCAGGCGGCAGGCATCCTGCTCTGCGCGGCCAGCCCGGCGCGCGGTGAGCCGGTGTTTCCGGCCAGCTATCCCGGTGTCTTGCGGGTCACCGGGGATGCGCGCTGTGCGAGTGCGCAATGGTCCTGGCTGCACAGCCCGCAGGCGGATTTTGGTGCGCCGGTGGCCGCGCTAAACGGCGGCCTTGCCGGTGCCAGCATCGCCAGCGCGGTGCTCAGTGGTCATGCCGCGGCGTATCTTCTGGAGCAGCCCGGCGCCAGCGCGGCGGCGCTGCTCGAACACCTTCGCGACCAGGCCGCCTTCGTCGGTCCGGAGCGGCGCGGGGCGCTGCCGTGATGGATCTACAGTCGATGCACAAACAGATCGTCGTGCTTGGCGCCGGCCCGGCTGGCGCTGCAGTGGCGTTGGGGCTCAAGCGTCTGGGCTATGCAGTGTGCGTGATCAGTGAGTGGCGCCGTTTTAGCGCGCTGGAAGGGGTATCCCAGCGGGTGCTGGAAGGCTTGCGTCAGGCTGGGTTGCAGCAAGCGCTGGCCAGTGCGTGCGCCGCATCGCCGCGGCAGGTGCGCTGGAATGGCGAAACCCTCGCGCCGAATATCGAGCATCTGCTGGATCGCCCGGCGTTCGATGCGGCGTTGCGTCAGGACCTGTTGGCGGCCGGCGTTGAACTGCTTGAAGCGCGCGTGCGCGAGCTGAGTTCGACGGCCGCCGGCCATCGCCTGCAACTGGACGGCGCCAATGGCCCCCAGAGCTGTCACGCCGATTTCCTGGTCGAGGCCCGTGGCCGGCAGGCACCGTTCTCCGGCAAAGGCCTGCGCGGCCAGGAAACCTTAAGCCTGCTCAATCACTGGCAGGAGCAGCCTGGCCCGGCCCGCTCGGCGGTGGAAAGCCTTGCCGATGGTTGGGCCTGGATGGCGCGGCTGGGCGATGGCCGCTGTTTCTGGCAGCTGACCCTGGATGTGGCCAGCGCCGACTTACCGGAAAAGTCCCGACTGGCAGAGTTCTGCGCCGTTCAGCGAGCGCAATCGAGTCTGGTGCGTGAGCTGTTCGGCGCGCTGGCGTTGCAACCGACAGCACTGCACGCGCGCAGCAGCACGGCCACCCTGTGCCAGCAAACCTGCGGCGATAACTGGTTGCGCGTCGGCGATGCGGCGATGGCGGTCGATCCGTTGTCGGGCAATGGCATCTTCCAGTCATTGTCGTCGTCTTTGCAGGCGCCAGCGGTGATCAACACCCTGTTGCAAAAACCTGAACGGGCCGCCTTGGCGCGGCAGTTCCATCAGCAGCGGGTGGAACAGCTGTTTTTACGCTTTGCCCGGATCGGCCGGGATTTTTACGCCATGGAGCAGCAATGGGCCACCCGACCGTTCTGGCAGGGTCGGCGTAGCTGGCCGGATGACCTGCCGATGCATCAAGCAGCGGATTACGCCAGCCTGCGGGTCGCGCGGGCACCGGTAATCAATGGCGATATGATCGATGAGGTGGAGGTGGTGATCACGGCGGATCAGCCGCTGGGAATCTGGCACCTGCAAGGCATAGCGCTGGCACCGATAGTGCTGGCGCTGCAATCCGCGCAGCTCAGCGAGGTGCTGGCGCCGCTGGCTGAAGGGCAACAGCGGATGGTTTACGGTTGGCTGCGCAATCAGGGGTATCGCCAGGGGTAGCGGCTGATTGGCGTTCTGCCACGGGTGCAAGGTGAAAGGGGGAGCGGCAGGGAGCCGTTCCCCCTTTTTCGCGTTTACAGCTTGATCAATACCGACTTCAGTTCGGTGTAATGCTCGATGGCGGCAGCCCCCATCTCGCGGCCGACGCCGGACATCTTGTAACCACCGAAGGGCAGGGCTGGGTCGAGCGCGCTATGGCAGTTGACCCAGACCGAGCCGGATTTGATCCGCGGGATCATCCGGTGCACTGCCCCCAGGTTGTTCGACCAGATGCTGGCGCCCAGACCATAGCGGTTGTCGTTGGCCATCCGGATCGCGTCTTCGATATCGTCGAAGGGCATCGCCACCAGCACTGGGCCAAAGATCTCCTCCTGCACCAACGGGCCGCGTTGATCGACATCGACCAGCACCGTCGGTTTGACGAAATAGCCAGGGCCGAATTGTTCGCCACCGCAGGCGACGGTGGCACCCAGTTCACGGCCGCGTTCTATATAGCCGTACACGCGCTGTTGCTGGCGGGCGGAAATCAGCGGCCCCATGGCCACACTTGGGTCCAGGCCGTTGCCGAGCTTCATGCCATTGGCGATGCCGGTGATGTCGGCGATCACATTGTCGAAGTGCTTGCGTTGCACATACAGGCGCGAGCCGGCGCAGCAAACCTGGCCCTGGTTGAAGAATATGGCACTGGCGGCGCCGGCGGCAGCCTGTTGCAAGTCGGCATCCTCCAGCACGATGGTCGGCGATTTGCCGCCCAGTTCCAGGGTGACGCGGGTCATGTTGTCCATGGCCGCCTTGCCGATCTGCTGGCCGACTTCGGTTGAGCCGGTAAAGGTCAGTTTGTCGACGTCCGGGTTGTGGGTCAGCGCCGCACCCGCTTCGATGCCGGTGCCGGTGACCACGTTGAACACTCCTGCCGGGTAGCCGGCTTCGAGTACCAGTTCGGCGAGCTTCAGGGCCGACAGCGGGGTTTCGTCCGCCGGTTTGAGTACCACGGTGCAACCGGTCGCCAGCGCCGGGCCGAGCTTCCAGCAAGCCAGCAGCAACGGGAAGTTCCAGGCGACGATGGCGCCAACCACGCCTATGGCTTCGCGGCGGATAAAGCCATGGAACTGATCATTGGGCATCAGCGGCATCGACACATCGACGCAAGAGCCTTCGATCTTGGTGGCCCAGCCAGCCATATAGCGCAAAAAGTCGATAGACAGCTGCACGTCCATCAGCCGCGCCACTTGTGCGCTTTTGCCGTTGTTCAGGCATTCAATCTCGGCCAGTACCTCGGCGTCGCGCTCCATCAGGTCGGCCAGGCGCCACAGCAGGTTCTGCCGTTCGCGGGGACGCATACGGCTCCAGGGCGAGTCATCAAAGGCTTGGCGGGCGGCCCGCACGGCGTTGTCGACGTCAATCTTGGAGGCCGAAGGCACCTCGCTCAAGACTTCAGCGGTGGCCGGGTTGCGCACGCTCATGGTCGCGCCCTGGGCGGCATCGAGCCATTGCTCGCCGATCAGCATTTTTTGCTTGCGCTGAATGAACTCAAGTGTTTTCGGGTTGAGGGGCAGGGAAGAACTCATGGAATCAGCCTCGGTTAGTGCTCTTGGGGTGGGAGCCCTTTCGCAACCGTCATGCCAATCCGGTGATTGGTTCTTAAGTATCTGAAAAACAAAGACTTTAATTTATGCGTCAGAGGCTGACAGGCATTCTGCACTGTAACAGTTTGAGACGGCATGAGACGGCCCTGGAACAGCGTGGAGTGGCGCTTGCCGGGTATCCGCTGTGGCGCTGTCGCAGAGTTATACAGCTGTCGCGAAATTAAACGTCAGACACTCGAATTTTAGGCCGGAAAGTTGTCAGAAAAATTACTTATCTATTTGATTTTTATCGGTTTGTAGATGGTTGGCACGCAATGTGTAATTTCCGTTGCAGTCGCACACCTATGGCCCACGACCATGTAACTGGGCAGTGACGCCAATCAATAAGAACAAACCGTGGAGGTCTGATTTTGAAGATGACACTACTCCGGCACTACCTGAGCATCGGCACCCTGGCACTGGCAGTTGCCGCCACGTTGCAATCGCCCCAGGCCATGGCTGCAAGGGATGGCGCAACCATCCTCAAAGAGACTTGCCAGGGCTGCCACGCCCCGGCAGGCGACAAAGGCCTGAGCCGCATCAGTCAGCAGCGTAAAACCCCTGAGGGTTGGCTGATGAGCATCGCGCGGATGCAGACCATGCATGGCCTGCAAATCAACGATGAAGATCGCCGCACCTTGGTGAAATACCTCGCCGACCAACAAGGCCTGGCGCCGAGTGAAACCACGGGCATGCGCTACGCCCTGGAGCGCCGGCTGAACCATGTCGAGCAATTTGAGCCCAAGCTCACCCAGATGTGTGGCCGTTGTCACTCAGGTGCCCGAGTTGCCCTGCAGCGCCGGCCAGCCAAGGAATGGGAGCACCTAGTCCACTTCCACCTGGGACAGTGGCCATCATTGGAATACCAAGCGCTGGCCCGTGACCGCGACTGGCTTGACGTTGCGCTGAAAGAGATGGTGCCCGAGCTGGCCAAGAACTATCCGCTGGACAGTCAGGCCTGGGCCGACTGGCAGCAACAGCGCCCGGATGCAGCGAAATTGGCCGGTGAGTGGAGCTTCAGTGGCCACTTGCCGAGCAAGGGCGATGTCCGTGGCTTGATGACTGTCAGCGTCAGCGGCCAGGATGAATTCAAGGTCGAACTCAAAGGCCAGTACGCCGACGGCAAAGCCTTCGCTGGCGGTGGCTCGGCAGTGCTGTTCAATGGCTATGAATGGCGTGCCAACCTCAAGATCGACGGCGTCGCCATGCGCCAGGTGCTGGCTGCCAATGGTGGGGAAATCCGCGGGCGGATGTTCGAGACCGAACACGATGAGCGCGGTCTGGACTTCGTCGCCGCCAAGCAAGGCACGGCGCAACTATTAGCCGTGCAGCCGGACTATCTCAAGGCCGGCAGCGAAACCGAACTGACCCTGGTTGGTAGTGGCCTGAGCGGTACTCCGGTGTTCGGTGAGGGCGTCGAGGTGCTCTCGGTACTGGAGCAGAGCCCGGAGCGCATTCGGGTCAAGGTCAAGGCGGCCAGCGATGCGCCGGTCGGCGTGCGGACCATTCGCCTGGGCGCGCTTAAAGGCGTGGATCTGGCGCTGTACAAGCAGATCAGCGAAATCAAGGTGGTACCGCCGTTCTCGGTCGCGCGGGTCGGTGACAACGGCGGTTCGACGCCCAAGGTGCAAGGCCGCTTCGAGGCCGAGGCCTGGGGTAAAGACGCCAATGACCAGGCTTACCGCATTGGTTTCGTCCCGGCCACCTGGTCGGTGGCGCCCTTCGATGAACGCGCCGCCGAAGATCAGGACGTCAAGTTTGCCGGGGTCATGAGCGCCGAAGATGGCGTCTTCACCCCAGGCGGCGCCGGACCGAATCCGGCACGCAAGATGTCGACCAACAACGCCGGCAACCTCAAGGTCATCGCCTCCGTCGAGCAGGGCGGGCAGCCCATCAAGGGCGAAGGCCAGCTGATAGTGACCGTGCAACGCTGGAATAACCCTCCCATCCCTTGATGGCGCAGCACCTGGGCGAGCGCCGCTCGCCCGGGGTTTCACCCTAGGTTTGCGACGTTTTTGGAGGTTGTATGGGCGCTATTTTGAATCTGGTTGAACGCAATCTGCACGAAGTGCACGTCGATGCCGAGCGCATGTTGTTTCACATTCCCAGCAGTTCGCTGTTTCAGACCGATGAACTCACCGCCGGCATTATCGATGCACTGCGCGAGGCCGGTAGCTCGGCGGATGATTTGGTGCTGCGGCTGGCCGGGCGTTTTGCCGGCACCGAGGTGAATGACACCCTGCGTGATCTGTTGGCGCTGGAAGTGGTCAGCGACGGTTCTCCGCTGTCGCCGGATATCAGCGCCAAGCGGGTCGAACGGATTGCCTTGAATACCGTGGTGTTGAACGTCAACACCGGCTGCAACCTGAGCTGCAGCTATTGCTACAAGGAAGACCTGGACAAGCCCTCCGCCGGCAAGAAGATGCAGTTGGACACCGCCATCGCTTCGGTGGAAATGCTGATCAAGGAGTCGCCGGACGAGCAGCGTTACACCGTGGTGTTCTTCGGCGGTGAGCCGTTGAGCAACCGCAAGCTGATCGAACAGGTGGTCGATTATTGCGAGGCGCGCTTTGCCGAGCTAGGCAAGTTCGTCGAGTTCGTCATGACCACCAACGCCACCTTGCTGACCGAAGAGGTGGCCGACTACCTGAATCGTCACCGCTTTGGCCTGTCCATCAGCATCGATGGGCCGAAGACTGTGCATGACCGTAACCGCATCACCGTGGGCGGGCAGGGCACCTATGACGTGGTGCGCAAGAAAGCCGAGATGCTGCTGGCGCGCTACAACAGCCGCCCGGTGGGGGCGCGGGTGACCCTGACGCGGGGCATCACCGATGTCGAGCACATCTGGGATCATCTGTTCAACGAGTTGGGTTTTGCCGAAGTCGGCTTTGCCCCGGTGACCTCGGGCGATATGAGTGACTTCAACCTGACGTCGGAAGAATTGGTAGAGGTCTTCGCCAATATGAAGGCGCTCGGGCGGCGTTACCTGGAAGCCGCGCTAGAGCACCGCAACATAGGCTTCTCCAACCTTCATCAGTTGATTACCGACATCCACGAGGGCCACAAGAAGGCGCTGCCGTGCGGCGCCGGGCTGAAGATGCTGGCGGTCGATCACAAGGGTGAGCTGAACCTCTGCCACCGCTTTACCGGCTCGGACTTGCCAACTTTTGGCAACGTCCATGAAGGGGTTAAACAGGTGGAGCTGGGCGACTTCCTCTCCCAGCGCCTGGACCGTACTAACACCGGTTGCGAAAGCTGCCGCATCCGCAATCTGTGCTCCGGCGGTTGCTACCACGAGAGCTATGCCCGTTACGGCGATCCGACCCACCCGACTTATCACTACTGCGATCTGATGCGCGACTGGGTGGACTTTGGCATCGAAGTCTACAGCCGCATCATGGCCGGCAATCCGGCCTTCATCAGCAGCTATATCACTCCGCGGAAGGCGAAATGAGATGAAGCACCTGAAGCCGATCAACAACAAAGCACAAATACTCGAACAGGCCGCCCAAGAAGATCGTATCGAAGAGGTACTGGCGATGAGCACCGTGGTCGGCTGCGCATCGACCACCGATCCGGGCTGGGAAATCGACGCTTTCGGTGGCGTCACCTCGCTCTGTCAGCCGATGGAAGCCGACCTGTATGGCTGCTCTGACCCTTGCTGGTGGCCAGCCCAGGTGCCCGACATGATGAGCACCTACCCGGACTGGAACAAGGATGCGATGAGCTCGAATGACAGCTGGCGCAACCTCGACAGCGTATTCCCGAAAGACAAGTAGTCGGCCAAGAACTCGTCGGCCAAGAACAAAAAGAGGAATTCCACTATGTCGTTCAAGCACTCCGGCAGCCTGGCTGCCGCATTCGCCATGCTGGCCACATCCTGGTCCGTGACGGCGTTGGCTGAAACCGGCCCGGCCTTGCAGCCTGGCCACGAATATATGGTTGTCAGCAACTACCCGAACAACCTGCACCTGGTCGATATCCAGACCGACAAGCTCTACAAAACCTGCACCTTACCGGATGCCTACGGCCCGGGCACCGTGCAGATGGCACCGGACAAAAAGACCGCGTACATCCTCAATAATCACTATGCGGATATCTACGGCGTCGATCTGGACAGCTGCAAGCTGGTGTTTCATGCCGCGCTGGCACAACAGCCCGGTGAACGGGCGCGGTCGATGTTCGCGATTGCCGTAAGCCCCGACGGCAAGGAAATCTACAGCGTAGCCAACCCGACCAAGATGGGGCTCGACAACTATGTCGTGCAAGCACCACGGTTGCAGGTGTATGCCGCGGATGGTGGGTTGCAGGCCAAGCCGCTGCGCAGCTTCCCGGCACCGCGCCAGGTGACGGTGATGCAAACCGGTGCTGACGGCGCGCTGTATATGGCCGGCGCCGACATTTACAAGGTCGATGTGCACACCGGCAAGGTCGACGTGGCGGTGCCAAGTCGTAGCTGGAAGCGTCCGCTCTACAGCCCACCGGATGTGCTCTATGCCTGGCCGCAGCAGACGCCTTCAGGTGATTTCACCATCCTCTACACCACGGTCAAGTTCAAAGACGAGAAGCAGGACATGGCGACTGCCGAGTTCATCTATGGCTTCTTCAATATCGATCTGGCCACCGGCAAGAGCGAGACCGTGGATTTTGCCCCGCTGACGGAAATCTACTTCTCCGCCATGCGCTCGCCGAAAGATCAGAACCTGATCTACGGGGTGCTCAATCGCCTGACCAAGTACGACATCAAGCAGAAGAAGCTTTTGGAAGTGGGCGAGCTGGATCACTCCTATTACTGCGTCGCACTGAACAAGGCGGGGAACAAGGTCTACCTGACCGGCACTTTTAACGATGTGGCGGTGTATGACGCCGATTCGTTGAAGAAACTCTCCAATATCAAGCTGCCTGGCGGCGATATGGCGATTGCCACTTCGCAAATCTTCACCCGCTGATGGCTGGCCACGAGCTCATCCTTGCTGGGTGGGTTCGTGAGCGCTAGAGGGTGCACAGCCCGCTGAACGCGCAGCGCGCCAAGCCCAATGGCTCGATCGACAGGGCGTGGGTTTACTCATCGTTGCAGCCTTGCCGAAGGTAACGGCTTAGAGCCGATCCCATTACAAATACAAGAAGGGCAGTTTCATGAGTCACTTCAGCTACACCTGCGGACCCAAGGACAAGAACCTGCTCGCCATGACCATTGGCGAGGCTTTTGACAACACTGTTGCGCGCTTTCCAGAGCGTGAGGCACTGGTGGTTCGCCATCAGCAACTGCGTTACACCTGGGCGCAACTGGCCGACGAGGTTGATCGCTATGCGCGCGGCCTGCTGGCGCTCAGGCTTAAGCCCGGCGACCGCCTGGGTATCTGGGCACCCAACTGCGCAGAATGGTGCATCGTGCAGTTCGCCAGCGCCAAGGTCGGGGTGGTATTGGTCAATATCAATCCGGCTTACCGTACCAGCGAGCTGGAATACGCACTCAAACAGTCCGGTTGCAAGTGGTTGATTTGTGCCAGCGCCTTCAAAACCTCGGATTACCACGCCATGCTCAGCGGGCTATTGCCCGAACTGGCGCAGTACCTGCCCGGAGAGTTGACCAGTAGCCGGCTACCGGAGTTGCGTGGTGTGGTGAGCCTGGCGGCCGATCCACCTTCAGATTTTTTGTCCTGGTACGAGCTGGGTGCGCTTGGCAAAGCAGTAGCGCCTGAGCAGTTACTGACGTGCCAGAGCGAGCTGCACTTTGATCAACCGATCAACATCCAGTACACCTCCGGCACCACCGGTTTTCCCAAGGGCGCCACGCTCAGTCACTACAACATCCTTAATAACGGTTATATGGCTGGCGTGAGCTTGAGGCTGACCGAGCATGACCGTCTGGTTATTCCCGTGCCGCTTTACCATTGTTTCGGCATGGTGCTGGGCAACCTCTGCTGCCTGACGCATGGCTCCACCATGATCTACCCCGGTGATGCCTTTGACCCATTGGTCACCCTGGCGACTGTCGCGGAAGAAAAGGCCACCGCACTGTATGGCGTGCCAACCATGTTTATTGCCGAGCTGGACCACCCACAACGCAGCTCGTTCGACCTGTCCAGTTTGCGCACCGGGATCATGGCCGGCGCTACCTGTCCGGTCGAGGTGATGCGGCGGGTGATCAGTGAAATGCACATGAGCGAAGTGCAGATTGCCTATGGCATGACCGAAACCAGCCCTATCTCCCTACAAACCAGTGCGGATGACGAGCTGGAAATACGGGTGACCACAGTCGGCCGCACCCAGCCGCACCTGGAAAGCAAGATAGTCGACGAGGCCGGTGACCTGGTGGTCCATGGCCAGATCGGTGAACTCTGTACCCGTGGTTACGGCGTGATGATTGGTTATTGGGGCAACCCCAAGGCCACCGCCGATTCCATCGATCAGGACGGTTGGATGCGCACCGGTGACCTCGCGGTGATGGATGAGCAGGGCTACGTGAGCATCGTCGGGCGCAGCAAGGACATGATCATCCGTGGCGGCGAGAACATCTATCCGCGCGAGTTGGAAGAGTTCTTCTTCACCCACCCGGCGGTCGCCGACGTGCAGGTGATAGGTATTCCTGACCAGAAGTATGGCGAGGAGGTCGTCGCCTGGATCAAGTTTCACCCCGGCCACAGTGCTACTGCCGACGAGCTGCGCAGCTGGTGCAGGGCCCACATTGCGCACTTTAAAACGCCGCGCCACTTCAGGTTTGTCGACAGCTTTCCGATGACCGTGACCGGCAAGATCCAGAAATTCCGTATGCGCGAAATCAGCATCGAGGAACTGCTGCCAGCGCCAGTCGATGCCAGCGTAACTCGGTAGAGGAAATCACGCTCCATCGATCCACGGCGGACAACCTGCGATTGCTGGTGGATTTAGAGAGGGGGCATCCAGCCGGCGAAACACGCGGGTTCCTTCCACATCGGTCTGCCTGTTCCTGTGCAAGACAGCAGACCGGCTCACTTACACAAAAATATAAATGGAGTACTAAGCCATGTTGGGCTTGATGCAAGATCAACCGCTGCTGATTTCGTCGGTCCTCGAGCATGCGCTGTCGGCGCATCCGTGGAGCGAAATTTCCTCGCGCACAGTCGAAGGGCCAATGCACCACTGCACCTATGCCGACATAGGGCGGCGTGCCAAACAACTGGCCAATGCCTTGACCTCGCTAGATGTGCAGCCGGGTGACAGGATCGGGACCTTGGCCTGGAACGGCTACCGGCATATGGAGCTGTATTTCGGTGTGTCGGGCATGGGTGCGATCCTGCACACGATCAACCCGCGGCTGTTCCCTGAGCAGATCGAATTCATTGCCAATCATGCCGAAGATCAATACCTGTTCTTCGACCTCTCGTTCGCCGCGTTGGTGGAGCAGCTGGCCCCGCAGATGAAGAGCGTCAAAGCCTTCATCGCGCTGACGGATCGTAGTCGGATGCCGGCCATCGAGGTGCCTAACCTGTTGTGCTACGAGGACCTGATCGACGGTCAGAGTAGTGAGTTCGCCTGGCCGGTCCTCGATGAAAGGGCGGCTTCGTCGATGTGCTACACCTCGGGCACCACAGGCAACCCTAAGGGTGTGCTGTTTTCGCACCGATCCACGATCCTGCATTCGCTGGCGCTGTGTACATCGGATGGCTTTGGCCTGTCGTCGGCGGACTCGGCGTTGCTCGTCGTGCCGATGTTCCATGTCAATGCCTGGGGCATGCCTTATGCCGGGGCCATGTGCGGCGCCAAGCTGGTCTTGCCAGGGCCGGCACTGGATGGCGAGAGTATCTACGAGCTGATGCGCACTGAAGAGGTGACCCTGGCCCTGGGTGTGCCAACGGTGTGGATGATGCTGCAGCAACATGTCGAAGCCCGGGGCCTGGATCCAGCCAAAGAGTTGTGTCTGAATCGGGTGGTGATTGGCGGGGCTGCGGCGCCGAGGGCCTTGGTCGAGACCTTTGAAACCCGTTTTGATACGCGGGTGCTGCACGTCTGGGGCATGACCGAAATGTCACCGCTGGGCACCGTCTGTACCCGCTTGCCCAAGCACCGCACTGCCAGGCTGGATGAGCTGCTTGACCTGCAGGCCAAGCAAGGGCGGGCGTTATTCGGTGTGTCCATGAAAGTCATCGATGCAGATGGCTCTGAGTTACCCCATGACGGCAAGGCCTCCGGCCATCTGCTGGTTAAGGGGCCGTGGATCGTTAGTCAGTACTTCCGGGGAGAAGGGGGGCGCATCCTCGATGACGCCGGTTGGTTCGATACCGGTGATATCGCCACCATCGACCCTGATGGCTACATGCAGATCACCGATCGCGCCAAGGATGTCATCAAGTCCGGTGGTGAGTGGATTTCCTCGATCGACTTGGAGAACGCTGCAATCGGTCATCCAGCGGTTGCGGAGGCAGCCGTTATCGGTATACCCCACGCCAAGTGGCAGGAGCGGCCGCTACTGGTCGTGGTACTGAAATCCGGTAAGGCAGCCAGCAAGGAAGAGCTGCTGGGCTTCCTTGAAACACGTGTGGCGAAGTGGTGGTTGCCGGACGATGTGGCTTATGTCGACGAACTACCGCATACGGCTACGGGCAAACTGCAAAAAATGAAGTTGCGCGAGCAGTTTCGTGACTATCGATTAGCCGAGGGCTAATACCGGAGTGCGGGCCTTCTTCTGTCGCTTGAGAAGAGGGTCGCAGGCCCATCTACAGGGCCTGCGACCTGGCCAGCAGCGCTGTGCTCGACCACATCGAGGTGGCTTGCACGCGCACCCAACGACCCCTGTTTCGCGTGACGTACGTTTCCTCGTACAAGGACCTATTGCATGCTGTTCAGTCGTCTCTCCATACAATGGAAAATCACTTTGCTTGCCGGGCTGTGCTTGCTTGGCATCGTCGTAATGCTGGTGGGAATTTCCCTGTATCGCATGGAGCACAATACTGCACTGATCAAAAGCGCCAACACCGAGATGCTCAAGGACTCCGCAGCGCAGCGCATGCAGGGCCAAGGGGAAATTCAGGCGTTGGCTGTGCAGCGTTATTTCATGGATGCCTACAGCACGGGCCTGAACTTTTCCCGGCAAGTACTGCGTGAGCGCGAGCAAGCGCAAAAGCATGCGAGCAACGGCCTGGATCTGCGTGCGGAACTCACCACTCAGGTGCGCGCCACTCTGCAAAATAACCCTGAGCTGCTGAGCCTTTATCTGGTGTTCGAGCCTGATGCGCTAGACGGTCAGGACAATGCATTCGTAGATAAGAGCGAACTGGGCAGTAATGAAAAAGGCCGTTTTTCATCCTACTGGGCGCAAACCGACTCAGGTGATGTCAGTTCTTTCGCTGTGACCGAGGCTTTGATCAGCGATACCACACCGATGCTCGACGGCTCGCCCTACAACAACTGGTACAACTGTCCGCGACAGAGCCTGAAACCCTGTGCGTTCAATCCGACATTCGATGAGACCACCGGACAGAAACTGCTGATCACTACGTTGACCTTCCCGTTGGTAGAGAACGGCAAGCTGCTCGCGGTATTGGGGATGGACATCAGTCTGGCCAACTTGCAACAGCTGAGTCTGAGCGCCGACCAGAACCTGTATGGGGGCCAGGGCGATATCAGCATTATCAGTCCAGCCGGCTTGCTTGCTGGCTATAGCCGTGATGCCACACGTTTGGGGGAGCGTCTGGACAAGGTTTACTCCGATCAGGGTGCCGCGCTGGTACGTTTGCAGGCAGGGGGTAAGTCGCAGACGGTTGAACATGATGGACAGCTGCGCATATTCAATACCTTCAAGCCAATCCCAGAAGCCGCACCGTGGGGCGTGTTGCTAGAAGTCCCGAAAAAAACCCTATTGGCGCCGGCGTTGGAACTGCAAGCTGATCTCGACCAGCGCAATGCCAGTGGTGCTCTGCTCGAATCCTTTCTCGGCGGTCTGGCGGCGATTGTCGGCTTGCTACTGATTTGGTTGACGGCCCGTGGGGTTACTAGGCCAATCCTGGGTGTGGCGCTTATGTTGAAGAACATCGCCAGCGGTGAGGGCGATCTGACCCAGCGATTGGCGTACAGCAAGCAGGATGAACTGGGCGAGTTGGCCGGCTGGTTCAACCGTTTCCTCGACAAACTGCAGCCGATCATCGCCGATGTTAAACGTTCGGTGCTCGATGCCCGCGGCACGGCTGACCAGTCCTCGGCGATTGCCGCTCAGACCAGCGCCGGCATGCAGCAGCAGTGCCGCGAAATCGATCAGGTCGCCACCGCTTCGCAGGAAATGAGTGCGACGGCGCAGGATGTTGCACGTAACGCGGCCCAGGCGGCAGAAGCGGCAAATGGTGCCGATCACGCCAGCCGTGAGGGGTTGGGCGTGATCGACAAGACTACCTCGGCCATCGACCTCTTAGCCCGCGACATGAGCCACGCCATGGCTCAGGTCGAAGGGTTGGCCGCCAATAGCGAGCAGATTGGCTCGGTACTCGAGGTGATTCGCAGTATCGCCGAGCAGACGAATCTGCTGGCTCTCAATGCCGCTATCGAGGCCGCGCGAGCCGGTGAGGCCGGACGGGGTTTTGCAGTGGTCGCCGATGAAGTGCGCAACCTGGCCAAGCGCACGCAGGACTCGGTCGGAGAAATCCAAGGGGTGATCGAGCGATTGCAAAGCGGCACCCGTGAAGTGGTCGACACGATGCACAACAACCATCGCCAGGCCCAGGGCAGTGTCGATCAGGTTGAGCTGGCGGTAGTCGCGCTGCAGCGCATTGGTCAGGCCGTGTCGGTGATCACCGACATGAACCTGCAAATCGCCAGCGCAGCGGAACAGCAAAGCGCCGTGGCCGAAGAGCTCAATCGCAACGTATCAGCCATTCGCGACGTGACCGAGTCGCTTTCCGTTCAGGCCGAGGAGTCCGCATCGGTCAGCCAGTCGCTGAACAGCCTGGCTAATCAGCAGCAGGGCTTGATGAATCAGTTCCGCGTGTAATCGGCGCTCAAGCAGGCTGCGTGGCTCTCTGCGGATCACGCAGCCTTTTATTCCAGGATGTCCAAATCGCTCATCGATAGAGGTGAATAGCCCCTAGTTTTGTAGACACTTTTGATGGGCTGCTTTTGGCCGGGAGTTGCCGCAAATGGACGGAAGCTTTCGGCCGATTCTGTTGAACAACTCCCTCGACAATTTCCTTCGCCGAAAGTACGCGGCTCCCCCAGTTCGGTAGCACCATGACCGTTTTCCAGTCTGTTCCGAAACAGTAGGTTCAGGCTTAGCTGCAGAGCAGGTTGCGATCAGATGATGCAGGCTACGTTCTCGATGCTGGTGCGCTTCCGCTGGCCTGGCCCGAGTAGCAGATATGCTGTATTCAACGTGCGGAACAGAAAGTCATCTGCGAAATGATGCAGTGGAGACGTTCGCACAAAGTCGCCCACATCCCATCGCCTCTCGCTGTCGTAGACGACCGTATCTGCGTAGATTATTGCCGGTTGGCGCTTAGATACCGCCAGGTTCTGGAGTATTTCCGTAGGCGCGTCCAGGTCTAGCCAGAGCCAGTTGCGAATCAGGCAGAATGATCCATGAGGAAAGCGCTGTCTGGCGTAGCTGAGCGCTTCTTCGTCGGACATCGAACTGCCGGACATAGGCAGACCGATGCCCGGAAATAGCTGAGCCCAGGGGCTTAGGTCAGTCATATCATTTAGCCCAGCCTGGGTACGTGTAAGGGAAGTCGGGCTCCAGCCGCGCGAGTTGTAGCGCGCTTGTCAGGGCTTCTGCATCGGCGAAGCCTGCACGACCTGACCCTTTGCCGATTGTCGTAACCAGATGCTCCATGATCAGTTCCAGTCTCTTGGTCGCCGACCTGTGACTAAGCATGTCCAGGTTGGCGATGACGTTGCACAGTACATCTATCGCCTGCGGCAATTGATCAATCGAGATGGTGCCGAAGCTGCCCCCGAAGACTGTCGTGAATTCCCGCTCCATCCTTGCGACCCGCGTGATTTGCCCGTTGGGGGCCCCGTGCATGCTCTGCCAGAGCGTTATGGCGTTTAGGATTTCTTGGGGCGTGGGAGTTAAGAACTCTTTTGGACGTTTGGTCGTCATGATGGCTGCCCTTAGTTGAGCGCCGGTTGGCGGTTTTTTTGAAGCGAGGAGAGCATTTTCCTAAGAGTGTGGGCCATCTGATCTTGTTTCTTGGACAGCCGCAGTGCTCTTCGCAGATCAGCATTTTTCTCCAGCATCTGTGCGGTGTCTTGATCGGCCCTGCTCCATGCAGAGCGATACTTGTTCAGGCACTCAATGGCTGCGGGCCTGCTATTCGGGCAAAGTTGATCCAGGATGTGATCAATGAAGTCTGGAGTCAGTCGTAGCGGCAAGTAGTAGAGCGAGCCCCCAGCTTCCTGCGCCTCCTCAACACGGAGTTCGCCCCCAAACTCTGTGATGGCAAGCTCTGCCAGGGACGTTTGTGCACCGAACAACTGGAGCAGTGACTTCAGTTCCACGCGGAGTTGCAGCGATTCCATGTTCATCTTGAGCTGAAGCTTGCCGCCTGCAGGTGTGGTTTGTGTCGTGGTGATCATGGGCTTCTCCAGTAATTTGAAAATTTGATTTGTGTTTATTGACAGCGGTGTGTGGGGGTGGTAGCGAAACAAGGTAATGCTATGCCATCACGATGTGTCGCGTCAAAGGTGGCTTGATACTTCCTTTTCTGAGCGCGATAGATGAGCTACGAAAAGGTGTTGGGCGAGGTAGTCAGAGATGTGAGGCTTCGGGCTGGCCTCACGCATGAAGCTTGTGCTGAAGTCGTCAACGCTACCCACTTACGCCAGATCGAGAAGGGGCTGGCCGCGGTCAGAATTGACACGCTGGTAGCCCTATGTGGAGTGCTGGGTGTTTCACCAAGCCAATTGCTTTTGGTTGCTGAGGCGCGTTCGGCTGGTCAGGCGGTTGAGGAGCACCTTAGCGCGAACAACAAGCAAATTCGGTTGCTTCTGGAGGCGGGGCGTTTCGAGCCTGTCACCTCAAAAGATGCAGCGAGAGGAATTCGTGGCCAGAAGGCTGATGCGACCCGCGATGAGACTCATCGATTGCAGGCTGAAGGCCTATCGAAAGCTGATATCGCGCGTCAGTTAGGCGTCACGGTGAGGACAATCGAGCGTTATTGGGTCAAACCTGTCACTCAGAAGTGACTAGGCGGCATCTACATTGGGTTTCACGTCTTATGCGACATAGTCCGTGTGTTGCCGCGGGAGCGTGCGACAGCTCAAGTGAGTCGCAGATGAGGTGTGGCAGTACTTACCTCGTGTCGCGCTTCCGGCAATACGCAGGCCCTTTCTCCGGCCTGAACGCCTAATCGCGTACCCGTTTGGGAGTTAGCACAAGCCCATTGGAGTGCTGCCTGGGCGTCAATCTGCGAGCTAAAGCGCTCGTTGCGCTCCGTCGCAGCAAAAATGAAACGGTACGCAAAACGGTACGCAAATTTTTTATCGAGCCCATAAACGACAAAAGGCCAGCACGATGGCTGACCTAAGTCGTTGTTTCATATGGTGGGCCCACACGGACTCGAACCGTGGACCAAAGGATTATGAGTCCTCTGCTCTAACCAACTGAGCTATAGGCCCCCAGAAGGCCGGCGGATTATACCGGC